>Ga0126338_10000759_pt1 | contig 18798 bp, 11 predicted proteins | sample OrbCmetagenome_2_FD_92529 | JGI IMG/M metagenome (GOLD analysis project Ga0126338, IMG submission 92529) | Coral microbial communities from Petempiche,Puerto Morelos, Mexico - Orbicella C C metagenome | ecosystem: Host-associated > Invertebrates > Cnidaria > Coral | place: Petempiche,Puerto... | reverse complement strand
GTCAGTGGACAGATTACATGGGAATGAAAACTTCATGTTTAGGCGCCCACTCGGGCTCCTCGAACAAAACTTTAGTCGCCCGCACTCGTAACTTAGGCGCCTCAGGCGACCGGGCGCCCGTTAGGCAGCAGCCTTGCTACTGTGACCACGTATCTTCTGGAATCACCCCTAGACCAATTCAAGAAATGTCATCTGCTCTTTTATAACTAAAGAAACTTCGCAATTATTGCCACAGACTCCGTGGCACTTACTGAAAGCGCCAATTCATTTCATCAGTCTTTGAGGTGACTTGCTCACTGATGTACATGTAGGATATAATTTTGGTCAAGTAACCATCTCTACCTTCAATACTTCTCTGACATTGAAACACTCCTCTGTTGTATTAATCGAGAGCATTGTGTATTAGTTTGACGTGAATAAGAATGCACTATTCTGTGACTCAACCTGACTATGATTAGATTAGTTCTTGTTTATCAGTGAAATGAAAATTTGCATTTTGAATAAAACAACATCATTCCTCTTCGAATTTTTATCAGATATTTAACTTTATTTCATTTATCTCCAGCAATGAGTGAAAAAATACACATCTATTCTTATATTTTTGCGGTAGCAAGGGTACCATGTGGCATAACTTGGCGAGGAAAACAAAAGTATCAAGTTACAAACATTGGCGTGAGAAGTGAAATCGTCACATAGTTTGCTACTTCTACGTAGTAGTGAGTTCAAAATGAATGAAGTTCTCACTATGATAAAAGTCAAAACTGTCTTGGTAAACAGTATTGCAAGTTATTTTTGGGCCTTGAAAGAAAATACAAACATGAAACACACACACTGCTAAGATTATGCCTTATCACGTTTTTGTCCGCTCATATTCTGCAAAGTGGGAAAAGCCTACTAGTTGACTACCAAGGGAGAGAACGGCAGCGGTGAGGACCTGTGTGACTTACTGTATCAGAGCTGTAAATTGCACTCTGCACTATCTGGGATTATCTCACTAGTTTTATCTTAGAAGTGCAAATTGTAAAACTTTTCAAACTCCCACATCAACTTTTTATCATGCAGTGGAATCCAGATGGTGAAAGGACAATTCCTGTTTATGCGATTGTGGTTCACAGTGCTGCAGAAGAGCATGAAGCCCTACCCCCAGGGGGAAAGCCAAACAAAGGAGATGGGAATTTCAGTTCAGAGGGATGGGTTGTTACCAGGAGATTCAGAGATTTTGAGACTCTTCATGTCAACTTGAAAGAGGTACATATAGTTACATGTTATGTTATAAACATACCTTTGATTAAAAGTGTTTAGTGTTCAATTCTGCTCCTTTTTCTTCAGTAAGCACCAGGGGATTTCATTAACGTCTCAGCAGGAGGGTAACTGGCTTTCACAGGCGGCCAGAGGTGTTTAAACTGCACTTCCTTAGAAGAAAAACTATCCTTTAGATGCTGACAAACCAGGTGGGCAAATTTGTCCACACTGTCGGTCAATTTGCTGGTGCCTGGCCCAGGGAATATATAATAACATTGTTACTCTGCTGTTATTCTACTTCTAATTTTTGCCAGAAATCTCTGTTTGATTGTTATTGCCCCGATCTTTGGAAAATGTGACATTTCTTTTGGGTTGTTTATTTTAGTGTTGTAGCTGGCTCACTCGTGAATTGCCTGTACCTTCCAAGAAATGGTACAAATCCATTGATGATGAGTTCTTAGAACGATCAAGAAAAGCTTTGGAAGAGTACCTACAGGTACATGTAACTTTCTTTTTTCCCTCCTTAATTTTCAGGAAAGTTTGGTAACAACAAATAAGTTTAATTTGTGCTAGAGTTGTCTCTACTTGTGCTAAACATTAAGATATTAAAGATATTATTAATTAAAAAATATTAAACATTAAAGGTGTCAGATAAGTTCACCAGTGCAGACAAAACATGGCACCAGACTAGTCATTCACAAGTCATCCTCAAGTAATTAGTGTAGTTTAGTCTATTGAACTTGTCACCAAAGTACAAGAATTAGATACATGTACATGTAGTCAGCTTGCCTGGTCTAAATGATAATAAAGAGCTAAGATTGAAGTTCACTGAGATAAAGTTGTGCTTTTGTAGAAAATAGGATGCTGGTTCACATAGCACTGTCAATTGCAAGTGCTACCCATTGTTTGGAAAGCAGAGGTCTGATCTGTAGAGTAGCTAGTTTTCTCACTGTTCAATGCTGACATTTACCACCCCAATGCTGGGTTTTTTTTTAAATGTTTTGAGCACAAGAGCAACTGGTTTTCACAGGCAGGCACAACTTTTTGAACTCAACTACTTTTTAAGAGAAACTTTCCTTTACATGGTCAAACCAAGCAGGCAAAACTTTTTGAACTGGACTTTGTTATAAGAAAAACTTTCTTTCAGGTGTTCATACCAGGCAGACAAAGGCATCTTCACAGCCTGTCAATTTACCTGGTGCCCTGCCCGTAATGAAACTGTGGCCCAATGTTACATAAAACTTGCCTATATCAGAATCACTTACGCTGTAAGCCTGCAATTTTTATATTTCAAGTTAGACACAGTCATGTAACTTTGGGTTTCATTAATCTTTTCGAAGACATTGTTAGCAGATGAAAAGCTGTGCTTGAGTGAAGAACTGTATTCATTTCTCAGCCCAAGCCCTGAGCATCTCAAAAAGCAAAGGTAAACACTAAAATTTGGAGGTACCTATAGCTAAGAGTGCATAATGTCATTGATATTTTGTTGTTGTTGTTTTTTTTTCTTGGGAAATCTAAATTTGTTTACCAGCACAGTAAAGAACCGTTCAATATATTTTATTTGATTCTAAGGGGGCTAAAACCCAGACCTCTTATCCAAAGATCACTGTTCTAAGTTTACATTACATGTAGGTCACTAAAGCACTCAATAGTAGTTTCCAATAGACTGATTTTGATATATTAAAATTCAGCCTAAAACAGTAGACCTCAGCATGAGGCTCTGGGGAATAACTACAGAGTTTATGTGGGGTTTATTCCCCGGAGCCTCATGCTGACGTCCATTGTTTTAGGCTGAATTTTAATATATTGAAATTGGGCTATTTCTTTTGTTTGAATAGTCAGTCTTTAGGATGTCATTCTCAGACTTGCAGATAGCACTACAACTACATGACTACCTGTTCAGTCTAATTCCCAGCAAGGGTTTAAGGACTGGAGTCAGTATATTATTATAATATATTGGCAGTAAATTCACTGTAGCTATCCAAGTTTGCATTTATTTAGCTTTATTAATAATGTTACTTACAGGGTTGTCATTAATTTTTTAGTTACCTGTAGCCTTATTCTCCACACCCATAGCAAATTTGTTACTTTGTGGGTGAATTCTCTGAACAAGAGGGAATTTCACCCGTAGCATCAAGGGAAAATCAAGCATACTCAGCCGTAACAAGTGTTACGGCTTATGGCCCTTAATGACAGCCCTGACTTATAATATTATTGTCCCTCTCTGATTACAGTGAACCAACCAAGAAAGGGTTTTCCCTTTTGTCAGTGTTAAAAAGGTATGATCAGTTGCCTAAGGACTCTTTCAAATTGTTATCCTATTTTTGAAACAAATCATGTTTTATGACGTGGTCAGTTAAAGATTTCTTTTTTTGCCTTAGCTTACCTTTTGACATTATTCCTGCTGCTGAAGAAGCTGATGAGGTAAATGAACAGAAAACAGAACACGATAGAATTGATGATTAATTTTTTAAGCATAGCTCAAATGATGTACGTGTTTCTAGTACATGTAGCTCCACTGACAATGGTCATCCTTTGTTCTGAACAACTACACTTGTCATGTAATTTTACTAGAGGATTCCAAGTTACTAGTAACTGTTACTGTATTCTTTCAGTCTATTGAGGCTTGCACTTAGATTGTTTTTTTAAAATTACTAGTCAAGACATAAATGCATTTATGGCCAGCAGGTGACATAGGTATTAATATTACAAATATTTGTCCGAGTTTAAGTCAATGGGGTTTCCTTGCGAGCAAGTTAATTTTAGAGACAAGTATGGGCATTTGGCATGCTTTATTCATAACAAATTAAAAGAAAAACACAATCATTAACAAATTAAAGTAAAATTTAAAAGATCTATATGCATGTAAAATTTATAGAATATATTTTTTTGCCTTGCTTTCATTTTTAGGAAACTGGTCTTGATCAAGATGACAGGTAAAAAGGGGTATTACAGTGGAGGCCACCCTCAGGGAAATGGGAGGTGGCCGCTTAATAAGGGATCAGGCCGCTTAATAGGAGTTCATCAGGAATTAGCATAACGCTAATTAGTAGAAAGGTCAAATTATTCAAATTCAAACATTCTTTAAGGCAACATGGAATCATGTGAAGACATTTAATAAATGTGTGTTTCAGTGTTTTTATCAGGGTCACTTTTATTTCAGACTCTTATCTGTCATCACCTTTTCCAAAACAAAGCCAATTACAAAGTCAATTGCAAATTTGGAACTCTCACCGACCTTTTATTTTTCAGTTCAATGCGTAAAGATTCCATAGCTGAGCCATTTTATGGACTGATTGGTGAAATTTTTGAGCTAAAGGGAGGTAATTAAACTTTCTTACTAACTGCAAACTGGTTTTAGCTTTAAATAAAAAAAATATGTAGTCTTCTGAGTAATTTTTTATCATGACAAACATTAATACATACATTCTTCTTCAATCTTCTTCAAGAACAGTTTTCAAATGGCTGCGGAGAACTTTAATAGCATTTGTACAAGTTACATTTGGAGGTACCATTAACAAGTAAGTCTTTTCATGTACAGCTGTATAATTTGCTTTAATGTTTCACGAATTTAAGAAATTTTCTACTTCGTCAGATACCATTTGCATCAGCCTTTAAAAGGAACTCTCCTTCTCCAAGGGGAATATCATCACGGTTATCAATCTCTTCCAGTTTTCAAGTTATTTCACTTGTAATTAACAACTAATTTTCCCATTGAGTACAATCAAAAATAGGTGAAAACCTCTAAGAAGGATTTAGATCACAATAATGCTCCAAGTTCAATCTTGCTATCAAAGAATGTGCTATGCAAAGATGACTCGGAAGAGTTTCTTTTTCATTACCATGCTAAATTGGATGACTGTTTATGTGTAACAGAGAAATTCACCGCATGGTGGAGTGGCTTGTATCAGAATCGATGGTGATGTACTACATTCACCTGTTCCGCGACTCAATGTGGCCTGGAGGAGAACTAGCTAAACCTGCGACGCCACGTACTGAAACAGTAAGTCTTGTTAGTATCTTCAGTGCACTGTGGATTTCAAGCTCTGGTTACTCCTAAGAGTTGATGGGTTCTTGACTCAAGGCACCATCCCAGATAATTCTTCTCTCCCATAATTAAAAGTTTACACTGAATTTTGGAAGAAAGTCAAATTGAAAAATTTGGAAAACCAACATCCTACTCAGAGGATTTGAAGAATTCTTCAGTGAGTGCTACAATCATGTGTGCAGAAGTGTTGCAGCTCTTGTAAGCTTGTAATTCTTTTGTTCGGTCATGGTGTAGCAGCTGTTATTGTTTTAGGGTTAAGGGCATTGTTTCTGTTGTTTGTTCTATTGTCCTCTCAAAGAATATCAAGGCATTCGTGTGAGACCTTACAAGAGCTGCTACCTACCCCAAATGTATGGAAACTGAAAACCAAACTTAACAGTCATAACAGAGATAAAGCCCCCATTTTAAGACTCATGGCAGTGAAAGTGATAAGGAATATTCTGATCCAAATTATGTACTAATTAACCTGAGTTCCATTTGAGATTTATTAGACACTTTAACCACATTGTAGAACAATCAACATAGTGACATCACAGTGGGCAGACTGGCATGTTGTTTTCTTTCAGGAAAAACTTGAAACAAGCAGAAAAGCAAGACAAAAGCTTCTAAAGAACATCCCAGGCAAGCCTGAAACATAACTTTGATACATACTAACAAATTGTCACAGGCTCCAGTCCTGCTGCAGTGTTTGACTAAGTTGTTCTTTTTCTTAATGTCTTTCCGACTTCCCAGCCAATCAAGGAACAATCAAACATGCTTTTAAATGACATTGGCATCTTTTTTTTAATCCCTGATTAGCCATGCAATGAAAACCAGGTGGCCATTAAGATTTCAAAATGATCATTACTACTGGACTAAATAATAGATATAGTAAACTTTATTACATGAACATGTGTTTTGCATGAAAGGTTGTATTAGACTACATATGGAGCTAGTGAGTATTATTACAATGTTAGAGGAAGACAAAAATGGTGTTATTCACTTATATTATCACAAATTATTATTGATTTGTGAAAATTAAATGTAAAATTTTAACCTACAAGATTAAAAAAATAATAAATATTGCCAAAGGTGATTCAGATTATATCACTAATTTTTCCCACAAAATTCTAACTAGTTCATTTTGAAATGTACTGTCACATACAATGTAGCTGTTAATTTTATAAACATTATTTGTGATCCCAGTGGTTGAATAAGGACCAGGAATATTTTCTGCATTTTTTGTTATAATCTACAGAAGTTCTTCAGAATCTGGTGGGAAAGAAAAACAGCAAACTTGGAACTCTGAAGGTATATTATTTCGTATTAGAAAACAGTCCTAAAAGAATATGTGCGCTGATTAGTTAAAAATCGTGTTTCTATAACTCGATGGAAACACAGAACTAGCACGAGCAAAGCAAAGAGAATTTACATTTTGATGATCAAAGTAAACAAGCTGTTTTTCTTTTTTTCATTGTGGTGTTTTCTAAAAGAAATAGAAAACATGTTCTCCCTGTTTCTATCGGGTTATAGGAACACTCGTGAAAGTTTGGGAAACTCGATAAAGCTGTGGAAACACTCACCTTCGGCTTATGTCCCCACAGCATTTCTCGTTCTCCCAAACTTCCACTCGTGTTTCTATAAATCGATAGAAACACAGTACATGTTTTCTATTTCTCAAAAAAAAAAAAGAGGTTTAATTGATATATTAACAGATAATCAAATGAGATGTGTAATTTTATGTCAAGACTATCAAATTACAGAAAAGAGTTTTGCAGGGCTGAAGGGTTACACATTACTAAAAGTGACAGAACCTGTAGAGAATAGGTGCCTGGGCAGCTCCCTGTGCAAACAGTGGCCCTTCCGGAATAGTTTATAGCATCCCTCCTGAAAACAGTGGTTTGTACACAAATTACAAAGTTGTATGAAAGGAACTCAAAAATGTTTATCTTGAAAGTAAATAACATTCAATGGAATTGCGTGAACACTAGTTATTGCTGATTGACACAATCAGTACAAAGTACTTTTATTATCTTTTCATATGTTTGCTCACATTGCTTTCTGGACACAGCCATAATACTTTCAGTGTTTCTTCTAGGTGTTTGAGGCTTTTCAGGATATCAGAGTCACCAAACATCTTTTCTATGTGAGTACTACATGAACTGAGTGGTAAATTATTATGTTCAAAATATTTTAACACTCATGACATCCACTTTTTAGTGCAAAAATAAATGTATTGAAATATTGTAAAATTGGTATATTCCAAAAATATGCAGAAAAATTGTGGTGACCTTTGTGACATACACCTGTAACCAGTAAACATTTAAGTTGTAGGAGACCCATATTAATAGCTACCAAACCACTGAAGTGGCAAATAGGTGGCTGGTCATCTCAGTCCCACAAACTTAACACTGGTCTGAGACAAATAACTTCACTTGATGAAGATATACAATCATGTATATAGTTGTTTTGATTTTTGTGGTTGAACTGAACAAACCTAAATTCAAGAGAATTTTTGGCAAATATATTCTAAGCTCAGCTTTTAATGATTGCAAAGCTCCTGTATGCAAGCAGAGCTTCATACCTTAGAAAATATGGTAACCCAACAATCTAAAAAATTTAGTTTGTCACATGACTGTCCATCCGTACCTCCGTAAGTACATCTGTCCAAACGCCAATATTTTGAAGAATAAGAGAGTAGCAGTGACCATTTTCATACTGTAGCTATATCTTTGATTTTGGGTATCCATGTTATGGTTAATTGACAGCTGTCAAAACACGCTATCTGCTGACCAGTATCACATAACCATATCACAGGCTCAGGTTTAGAGATCATTGAGGTTGCGCATATTTTTTTTTTAAGTTGACTGCTGACCAGGGGACTGGTTTTTGATTGGATCGCAAGCTCAAGCCAGGTTATTACTTTCGGGGAGAAGGACGGAGTACATGCAAAAGCAAAGTTTTGGTGCAAATTTACCCCTGGAACGTTTTTTTTTTTACTTTTCTTCCAACATACCGTATTCCTTGCACAATGGTCTCATCAGTTTATTAAAATTTAGCTGGAAAAAAATAGCGAAACCGTACACACTGAACAATTACATGCTCACAATTGATAATTTTTTGAGTTTCTGATCCAAGAAAAACAATTCTCTTTTTTCTTTAGGGTCAGTTACTTTTGAGCTTGGCTAAATCTATGTAATATATTTCTCATGAGTTTGGAAGCTGTATGATTGTCAACTGAAACTGCACAAAATATGCAAGCATCAGTCGGAGCATCTAATTTGACTTCTACTGCCAGCCTGCACACTTCTAATCTGTATCTAACCTTTTTGAACAAAGTTCCTCACCACCATGAATTCTTTTTCTTTCTTACAGAATCTTTTTGAGCTTATTCTATTCACCCTTTGCCCAGAAGTCATATCTGAGGATGTCAAACAGAGAGCAAGGATCATGAAAAATAGGCAAGAAGCTTTGCCTGTTAACAAGCCCTCATAAACACTCTCAATTGAGCATAATTAGGCCTTAAGAAGTAACTGTTATATGTATTTGTAATATACATAGGACCCTGCACATGCTCTGATTGGTTAAAAACCCATGTTTTGTCAGAGTGTAAAACATAGGAAAAGCGTGTTTTACTGTTTTGCTCGTGTAAAATCTATATCATAAAGCAATGAAGAAGCCTAAGCCATGTATTACACTGTGATAAAACACTCCGGACATTTGAGAACACCTGAGAAATGTAGAAAACACTTGCCTGCAGCTCTTGTTTTCTACATTTCCCTTGTGTTCTCAAATGCCCATTGTGTTTAATTACCTCAGTGTAATACACCGCTTAGGCTTCTTTATTTGTTTAAATATATGGACAATGGTGCTCATGAAGTGATTTTTTTTTCCTGGAATACAGGTCTTGTTCACATGAAACCAAACTACTTTTCGGTTTAGGCTATTTAACCTGCGACAGTTTGAATTGCCTAGACTTAAAAAGTTGTCAGTTTACACACCAAACATTTTTTTTATTCAATCACAATCAAGAAAGAGTTGGTGGGGACTTCAATTTATGAAGCTTTACCAGACAGAACATTATCTCTGCATGAACATTATATATCTTGGTCCATTTCTTAAATTATCCATTCTACATATTTGCAAAAACTACCTTGTGAAATGACAGAATTCCCAGTTTGTGAATATAATATGAACAACACAGCATATGCAGTTTCCAACTTTGGATTTGAACTTTGTTTTGTAAATTCAATATTTTGAAAGATGTTCTTGGTGTCTCCATCATGCTTGTTATTTAAAACATCCTCACTAATAAAATAATAACATATAAAATAAGTAAAATAAATCTTGCTCTTCACAGGACTTTTCTGAGGTTAAATGTTTTCAAAAAGGAAACGTTTCAGCAGGCAGTTTTGCTGTTCTTCTTCATGCACCGTCGTTCTTTTTTCTCTGACTTTCTTTCTTTCTTTTCTTATAACAAATTAACGAAAGGAAATCAGGAAGTCTTCGACTCTCATCATCTTATCAGCATTTTGCACATCACTTTCACAAGCGTCCCTAAAGAACTCTTTTTGGAAATTCTTAAAGGAGCTCAGTCACGGTATTTTGAGTTATTTTGGCCACATACAAAATTGCCTTTAAATGGTAGGAAACCTGAAAATAACAGTTTTATTAATAAGATAGAAAAACACCAAAGACATAATGATAAACCACAAAGCAACAAGGATGGCTAAGGATGGAGAAGATTAACCCGGATTACAAACAACGAATTTGAAAAATCGAGGCTAAACTTTTCAGTATGCGCAAACTGTGACTGAGCTCCTTTAAAAACATTTACATTTGATTTGACTGTGTATTTCTGAGGTGATAAAGAAATATTTGGATGCAGCACAATAATCCACGGATGGCATTGAAACAGTAAGTTCCTAGATATAAGAAAACAGCAGCAAATATTCGTGTTCAGCAATTTAAAAAAAAAAGCAGATTTTTAGGTGTCACATACTCCTACTTCTGTGCAGGGCTGCATACATAAACTGTTGCCAGCAAAGAACATGAAAGACATTGATGTGGCTTTGTATCATTCTGACTTGTACTCCTTCAGTGATGCTTTCTTAAAATTTTATCCCTTTTATTAGGCTAAGCATGATTATTGTGCCTGCAGTAAAACTGAATGCCTTCAGATAATGGCATACCCAAGAAAATTTTATTTGTAATTATTTATTGTAATATAAATGTGTAATTTACAGAAATAAAATAATATAATATGGAGTATATTTTATTAAGTTGTATTAATTTTTTTTTTTTTAGTGTTTGGTTTTAATGAGAAAATAAGGCAAACTATGGAAAGAGTTTATGGAGAAAAAGGTTGTGATTAGCCTGCGAACGCAGACATGTTTCCAGCTGGAAATAAATCTGCATTTGCAGCCTGGAGTCTAGCCTGTGTTTAATTCCCAGCTTAAGACATCAACTCTTGGATTGCAATTTAATTTTCTCTTGCAATGTTAGCTCAGGGAATTGATTGATGCGTAAAGGCAAAAGATAATGTGACTGATCAGATTTATCGTTCAGAAATTCAATGCTATCCAGCCAAATATGAGAACCCAACATTTTGAATGAATTTTCTACTGAGGTGTTTAAAATACAGAGTTGGTAAAGATATGTTATCCTCAACACATCCAGCCTGGAGAACAAGATGGGTATGACATGTACCAGAGAGTGTGGAACAAGCTACGACTGATCAAGAGCCACTGTAGGCTTGATTTCTGCCACTCTCATTTCCTGAACAGTGACTGGAAATTGAGCCTAGAGCCCCTGTAGGTTGGACAATATTACACTCCAAAACACCATTATGTTACACTTCTATTAACTTCACCAAAATTTGCCTTGATGCATTCGAAAGTTGACATGCGAGTGCACGTTACTGGATAACAAGAAATCTGGACTGGATGAAAGGCAAAATGAAGGAAAAATAGACTGCGCAAGGTATTTACAAATGTTGAAACATTTGAAAGAAAGAATCATTTTGCATGTGCCTATTATTGTTTGATTGATGTACTGAGTTACTGCTTCACGGGTAAAAGCCCCTGACAATTTTAAAAGACTTCCCAAATAAACAACACCACTCTTGTTGAGCAATTTTATTTCAACTGAGTGGTAAAATTTTCACAGGCCATATTCATCGTGTATTTACACATCCTCATAAAGCCAAGGGTAAGCCACAGGTTTCCAGTCCACAAGCTCTTCATCTTTAAACCAGAGAGCAATTTCCTTCTTTGCTGTTTTCACAGAATCACTCCCATGACAGATGTTCCTAAAGGAATGAAATTATTTCAAAAAATACACGCTGTAAAAAGATTAAATTCCCTCAAGTTGTATTAAGAAGTATTAATTTGGGTGAGGAGTTCATGAACCAGTACAACATAAGTTGCTTGGTTACATCATCAGAGGAAGAGCAAACTAACAGGTGAAGAAATTTTGGCTAAATGATGATTACATCTCTGCCCCAACAAGCTCAAAATGGGCAATTCCAGAAATATCCACACCATACCCTATTTGAGACCAAAGGGGTCAAATCAATACCCTATTTCTGACCAAATCAGCTAAAAAACCATACCCTTTGGGGTCGCACATACCTATATTAATATAGCCCACATCTTGAAGTCAAAACAACCTACCTGCCAATGTGAATGGAGAAATCTCCACGAACTGAGCCTGGCTTAGATTTTGCCTACAAGTGAAAGAAAGATATGTCAAGACGTAATCACCTGCGGCCGGCTGCAAGTCTTGATAAGTGGTTCCCAACTTAATTATAGTGTTGCTTTCAGAATAGAACAGAACGTAAAATATCTAACTTTTAAAATGACATACAGCAACACCTAATGGACACAAAATGGGCTAAATGTTAACCCTTGAGCAATAGTAGTCTGCCCACTATCAGAGCAGGATACAAGATTTTTCAAGGGAGGGGTGGTTGGTATCTTGGGGTCGCAGAATGAATGAAGTAAATCTCCAAAATGCAGCAATTTGAGAATTGGAACCTAGTAATTGAAAAATCATACTAGAAATATAAGCAATGCCACAAAGTAGAAATTTATGAGGTACCTGTCTAGAGAGTTTGCCTTCATTTCTTCCATACTACTCACAATTCTTTTCAATTTTTTTTGTTTTGCTCCTTCAAAGAGAGGGTGGCTAGCCACCCAATCCAACCCCCCCCCCCCCCCCCCCGACCCGTCGCTAGGTCCCTATTTTTTTAAAAAAATTAGGTTAGTATTATGGTCACATTGTTAAACTTACCGGGTCTGTTTCTCCCAGGATATCTCTGCAAGTTTTAACAACACCAAGACCTTCCCAGACCTAAAAAAAAAAAAGAACATAAACAAATACAAATCTCAACAAACTGGGCCTGAATACGAAGATTTAACACGAAAACTGTTGCTAACATTTTTTTGAAGAGAGCATAAATATTAGACGGCCTTGGGAATGTTTCACATGATTAACTGCCGACAAACATGCAAATTTCTTCCAAGAAAAGTTTATTCCGACTGTGAATATCCCATTGAAGTACATCTTTGCTGTATTAGAATAAAAGTGTTGAGTGTTGAAAAGATTTAGAAACAATATAAACGAGCCGATTGTGATCATTGTAACTCGATTGTACAATGGAGACGATCGAACGCGCTCCTTTACCAACATGTACGTGTGCATTATTCAACGAGGAAAACTCTCTGCAGAAAGATGCAAATTAAAATATTTCTAACAATGAGACAGAAAAGAAAAGCCAAATTACAATAAAAGCTTCACGAAGAACTCCCATACCATAGGTACAACTGGCCCGGAGGACATGTACGTCACCAGACCTGGGAAAAATTTCTTGTCTTTCAGCTCTTCATAATGCTGTTCAAGGAGCTCTTTACTTGCCTTAAGAGACACAAAACAACTATTAATGTACCATTTGCGAAAACCATATAATGGTTGCAAGGTAACAGAAACAGTACTTCTGAAATTGCACCTGCATGAATTTCATGGCGACCAGTTTGAATCCCTTCTGTTCGAATCTTTTGATGATATCCGCAATAAGACCTCTGTGAACGGCATCTGGTTTAAGCATGAGGAATGTTCGCTCCTTGTTTTTCTTGTCATCCTCAGCCATTCTCGGAACTTATTTTTTGGCAACACAGTACACGAGTACGCAACAGACTACTTCGCCGAGTTTCTTGAAGCAGAGACCATCACGTCACGTGGGCTTGGCCTTTAATTATTGTCCAAATTAGGAAGTCAATTTTTATGGGGAAGGGGAAGGTAGTCGTGCGTTGCTCAGATTTGCGGGACAGAGCGCGAAAGGCCTTGGTGCGACGAAAATCAAATACACCTTTGTTCCCCTGTTAAAATAATACAACTTTTTCAAACAATTTAAATAAACCGCTTACAGTCCAAAATGTCCACCAAATAGCCTCCCTTTTTTGAGGCCCCTTAACGGAGTGGGTGGGGGGCGGGGATTTGAGTATCCCACAACTTGTTAAGTGGGGCTTAACATCCCATATCCCATTTATTCCAGTTGCAATAATTAATGATTTTCCTACTCGATATCCTGTTTTATCTGGTCTTAAAATTAAAAAAAAATTAAGGAGGCTCTGAACCCTACCTACAGAATTGTTTTAAACTTTGTCAAAAGTTGCGTCTTATCATGCTTATCAGAAGTTGATAATATAAAAAAAACTTCACCTGGCCACTTTTTAATTATAAGCCCCAAAAGCTGTAATTAAGGGTGTTTTTAGGAGGTCATACTGTTGCTATGGTAACCTATTGCATCACAAAAATGATAACATGTTCACCAATGATTGGGCAGTTTTTTGATACCATGATTGTAGCATCAAGTGATAAAGAGTGGTTATAACGATCCATCAAAATCTAAGTGTTAGAAACTGTATTGAGCCACCTTAATATCCTGCATATCACATCAATTTTCCCCAAAATATTATGTACTATTCCATTGATTTTTACTAAAACATCCTGTATCCCAAAAAGCCCTAAATTATGGGCCCTCTATTGTGTCAAATGCCCAGCCATCTAAGAAGGGCAGGTTGGTGGCTCTGGGAGCCTCTTTGATCGATGTATGCGTATGTATGTATGTATTGACAGTGGTAACTTCCTGGAATCGACACAGTTTTACATTTTGTCACTTTTATGTAGCAATCATACCAGGTTTCTGGTCAGCAATTGCACTAGTGACCTGCTAGTATGTATGCTTTAAATGAAACAAGCAACAAAACAAAATGTTTAATGATCTGACAATAGATTGAGTGGATGGTAAATATTAAATGGCAGTCAAATGAAAGAACAGTCTTTCTACAGACCCTTTATTCTGTTGAGTTCATCAAGATTGAAGGCACAAGTGTTAACCACAAGGGATTTGAAAAAGCCTGAATGCAAGGCAGTGGCCCTGGGGAGAGAGAAAAAAGTGAGTAGTCATCTTTTATGCGTGCCTACTTTGCAGCTGCTCTCGGGCTAGCTCTGTGCTCATGTGCTTGGAAAAAAAAAAACAACTCAAGGCAAAAAAAAAGTAAACTTCTGCAGACAGATTAATGAACGAAGGGATGAATGACCACTGAAAGATTCATTGAAGGCACAATGGCTTTTTTATTTTGTTCAGTCACAAAAAAATATATTTTTTTTATTGTGAGCGATGGCATTTATTCCTAACTACACATTATTACAAATATTTAGTCTTCATAAACATATTTATAAGCTGCTGGGTTCCAGTCCACTAGGTCCTCCTTGTTTTTGAACCAAAGTGCAATTTCCTTCTCTGCACTTTCTACTGAGTCACTGCCATGAATAATATTCCTAGAGAAAGAAAGACACATTTCAAATGAGTAAGTCTTTGTCATCACATGATTTGATTTTAAGAAGTGGCCTGGATGCTAATTTGCTATTTGCCCCAAGGGAGGCACCTTTAAGAGAGGGGTGTGTGGTTATTTAGGACGGGGCACTTGATTCTTCTTAAACATATAAACATCTGAATATGATACAATACTTTTATGAAAAAGGACAGATGCTTTAACTGCAAAACTGTTAAGTCACAATTTTTTATTGGGGATCTGACAGTCATAATGTTCAATATTACAACAAATGAGAAATAATTTAATACTATTTATTATAATAATTGAAAATAACCAAATACGATATAAATGTTGATGTATAATTATATTTATTATAGAAATCTGATTTAAAACTTGCCTTCCGATCTGGATGCAGAAGTCTCCACGGATTGTGCCTGGCTGTGATTTCGCCTGATGAAGGTGTAAAAAAACGTGCAATATTACACTTGCACTTACATTTTGAAATTACAATATTAGCAAAAAAATATATAACAATTAAAGGTGAAAATGGTATATAGTTTGTGCATGCAGGCTAATAGAACCGTGAGGTTATCGAGTTAGCCTTCACGTCGTTTGAGTGAACATGACAAAACATGGGAGTAGAAGGACAGTTTACTAAAGGAAAGAGCTAGAAAAATCTTTAAAATAGTTGAAACAACACCGACATTACAAACATTCAATTATAATTATTTATAGCACTTACATTATTTTATAATGAAACTACTGACAGATTTTTCTTTTATAAATAATTTACCGGTAACAATCATTTGGTAATTATTGCAAGCCATAGGAAAGTAAAAAACATTATTTTACTCACAGGATCTGTTTCTCCAAGCATAACACGCCCTGTTTTAACAACTCCAAGGCCTTCCCACACCTGCATGGAAAAGTGTCATAATTTTACAATCACAGTACTTAGTTCTAAACAGTCACCCAAAAGGTTTCATAAGCAAACAATTTACCTGTTTCTACTGGAAAACATTAATTTTTGTGGTCAGACAAATCAAACCTTTTCAAATTCAAACACATTTCTTCACAACAGTATCAACAATAACAACTATTCGTAAAGCATACTGAGACAGAAAGTCAATTCAAACATGTACTATTCTGCCACTACTTACCATGGCAACAACAGGTCCACTGGCCATGTGTTTCACCAGCCCAGGAAAGAATGGAAGATGACTCAGGTCAGCATAATGCTCTCGCAGATGGTCTTCACTTGCCTATAAATAAAAACAAAGAAAGTATCATAACCATTATGAGACTATAAACCAGATTCAAGGACTTAATGTCTTGTGAAATTCGTCAGTCTAAAGGTCAACAAACTGCTTGAGGGGTCAGTAAATGGCACTCTGTGACAAAGCATAATGCAAAATTTTAGCCAAATTTCAAGTGCATCAATTTTTACCCATCACTGTTCTGAAGTATTGGTTGATTTCTAAGTCTAAGAAAGACATGTCCTTTCTTAAAATATATCGGTCTGGCTGTCTAGCAAGCTCTCAAATTTTACCCTTTCATCATCCTACCAAAGACATCAAAAAGCCTAATATGGGATTACTCTCTCCTACCTGCATAAATTTCATTGCCACTAATTTAAATCCTTTCTGCTCAAATCGCTTGATGATGTCTCCAACCAGTCCTCGTTGGACTCCATCAGGTTTTACCATTATAAAGGTTCTTTCATGCTTGCCTTTAGTTGGTGCCTAAATACACAAAAAACAGCAACTGTGATCAGATCTGGGGTTCTCTTCAGGTCCTGGCACAGCTAGACTACGAGCAGTCTCTCTTTAGCTTGAAAATTTGGGGGTACGCTGCTTGTGGCTCGCAGCTTCCCATGTCACACTCCCATACTCATGTTGTTTTCCATTCCTCCTTGCTTTCTTCCCCATGGATTTTCGAGCAAAAGAGAGACTGCTTGCAGCCTATAGCACAACATGCATGCTATCCATTTTCTGTTTGAAAGCTTTGAGACTTAAGTCACTTGTCAGTTCTTAATAACACAAATTCCGAGATGAGATCTACCAGGGCATATCCTTGACAATTTGGTTATGTCATGCCAGATGAGTAAGGAAATGGATTTTCATGGTTGTCCTGGGGTGGTTAATTAGGACCAGTGTACAGCGGATGTCAATGCTTTTACAGCTTTGATGTTCTCAGATCAGGGTCGAAAATTAAAATTTCCTACAGGGGCCAACTGCCAACTGGTTTGGTCCCCAACTATTCCAAAATCTCCGGTCAAAACAAGGAAATTTGACCATTTGTTATCATATTAATAAGCTTATAAAACAGAGACACACACATCAGCTGTATAAGTCCTGAGTGTTGGGTCTCTCAGAGAGGTTATTTCATGTCACAAATACTGGGGGTCATTTAATCCAGGCAAATTAGGTTACCGGTCACCTTGCCACCAACAAGCTCGCCACCAAGCAAAGTCTCCTCGCCACCAAATTACAAGCAGTCTAATAACATTACATGTAAACCACAAGCCAAAGAGATTTAAATTTGTTCTACTTTGTTTAGTTGTGTAACTCGCACAGCTCGTGTAAGGTTGATTAGTTGTTTGATCGTTTAGCCGAAGCTTTTTATGAAACACTTAAGCTTACAAAAGCTTACACCCGCTTTCAGTGTTACGTGCATAGTGACTATCTCTCGACATGCCATCTTTCGACATGCTATGTAACCTGGCCTATGTCAAAATGTAAGCACAACTGACTTCATTACGGTCAAACTCAACTTCTAGTCATTAAAGATGGATTTATTTGACATCAAACTAGGCTAGGAGTATCAAGAAAACATTCTGTGACGGATAAATCGACTGTTTTGAATGTTTACATCTTTCGAACATTAACTGAGCAGTAGCGGCCCCATTACACTGGAAGTCACTATTGAGAGCCGATCGACTACACTAAAATTGTTTGAATTATCCCATAAATCAGAATTCCACAATCTTCTTCATTCATTTGAGGTCAGTAATTATCATATACTTGTCATTTGTTCCGCTAATAACCAGGAAAATTGCCAGTTTCACGGGTAAACGGTCTTTCAGCCGTTTACATAGCATGTCGAAAGATGGAATGTCGAGAGATGGTCGAAAGATGTCGCCTATACACGTAACACTGAAAGTGGGTGTAATTAAATGCAAACACAAAGGCGAATTGAAACAACTGAGCAATAACAACACAGTCAGTTCTCAAAGAAATATACATGTAGTTGAATTCTGAAAGCCGTGATTTCTTGTCGGACAATGGAACACAAACCGTATCACGTCACGTCCTATCACGTCAAACTAGCAAACCTTCAAGTCAATTGACATTGTAATCGCTCGAACAGCTAACACACCTCCACTACCTTATTCTACTTTATCTTTCCCTTGGTGTTTGGTGGCAAGGTGGTTTCTCGGTGGCAAGTTCGTTGGTGGTGAAATTCCCTGGTGGCTAGGTGACCGGATACGAGGGTGTAAGATGCAACATTTGTGTAGCTGACATTGCACCACCCTGAGAAGTATTGGGACATTTGGGAGAATCTCTTGGGAAGATAGGAATTGAGGGGTGGGGATGGAATTCAAAAGTTCACTTTCCGAGCAGCTGGGGGGGGGGGGGGGGGGGGGGGGGGTTTTGTGGGTTTTCGTCGTGTGGTGGCACAGACCCCCGC
>Ga0126338_10000758_pt1 | contig 18802 bp, 6 predicted proteins | sample OrbCmetagenome_2_FD_92529 | JGI IMG/M metagenome (GOLD analysis project Ga0126338, IMG submission 92529) | Coral microbial communities from Petempiche,Puerto Morelos, Mexico - Orbicella C C metagenome | ecosystem: Host-associated > Invertebrates > Cnidaria > Coral | place: Petempiche,Puerto... | reverse complement strand
TTGTAATAGTGTTCGTATCTTCATGCCCATACATATCCCGAAGAAACTTCCAGATTAAGACTATTACGTCATCGGAGATGTCACAACGGCTACGACTGATGGTGCGATAATAGAGTTTATGTTAATCAAGTACTGTGATGTCTACAGTAATCAATGAATCATCAAAGATTGCTTTGGAATATGCACTGCATTGCGACTGTAGTACTAAGAAAACAGTTAAATTTTAAAAGCGCGGTTATAAGATCTAACAGATCTTCTTGTTATAAATGCTATCCAATCACAGCCTGTGTTATATTTATTTTTCATTTTACAAAGTAGTTAATTCATCTCTTCAGTCTTCGGAAGCAGCAATTACTATTTTCAATGTCTACAGGTACAGATTTCACACCTTTTGTTTTTACAAACGAGTTCGTTTTCCTCAGAATGAGAAGCACATTGACAGTTACCAATCATATTAGGAACTTTAAAACTTTCAATAATAATCACTTATTATAAATGAATTTGGTATCATCCATATCCATTCAGCTGCCCCTGCCAAATTTCAGTGGCAAATTTTCAGCTTCTCATGCATTCAAGTACTTTTTATTCCTGCAGCTTGTGAGAAGTTCTATTTTTCTTTTTCTTTTCATTTTCAACGACCTTGTATGGATTTGGTAAATTTCAAAGACTATTATTTCAAGGCCTATGGGAACTATGTAAGCTTAACTATCTAACTAACATGTATTTCTGTTTGCATAATGGATGATGACGATCATGTTTGAGCATTTCCGCACAGTCCTGGCAAATGAGTCCTCGTCAATGTTTATTTCCTAATTTTGCTTTAGTCAGCTGACAGCGTCTCTGTTGGGGGCACATAACTATCTGCTGGGCCATGTGCATTGCTTCTGTCGTACCCAGTCCCTGACGGACCACCACCTCCACCAGACTCAATGATCGGACGCTTATAGACACCAAGATCTTTACGACAATTCGGACATTGGTGCCCAACATCTTTTGCACAGTCTGTACAAAATGGAATACAACAACATCTGCAAAAAACAAAATGTTATAATGTAAACTTAAAAAGCCTTCAGGAACAGATGATGTTTTCTGAGAGAAACCTTAGAGAACTTGACACCTGCATGTTGTTTTTATAAATATGTTTGTTTCATCCCACTTCTGGTAAAAATCTATTTTATTTTGTAACGATAAATTGAAGTCAATTCCAGAAATTGACTGCAAACAATGCTCAATAGGTTCGAGAACAAGTCTGCAACAAGTCAAAAGAAAAGAAAACCAGTAGGCATCTTAGAAAGTAAAACATTTATTAGAAGTTGTCCCTTTATCATTTTCCTAATTCTCCTTGTCCTTGCCTCTTATGAAACTTTTTGGACCTTGAACTTCGGACCTTGGTTTTAAAATAATAAATAAAAATAAATTGACCACTCCCCCAATGGTTTTTTTTTTAGGGCCAATGGAATTACAAATGATGAAACAAATACAATGTAAATTGACATAATGTAGTTAAGATCCCAACTGGCAGGAGGTGGACCAGTTGGCTATTTACAAGTGTAACTGAGGAGTTGAACTCATGTCTACCAAGAACAACACCAGCTTGTGGTCAGAATGGGACTTAAACCCATGACCTCTGGATTTCAAGTCCAGTGCCCTAACCACTCGACTGTGCTGCCTCCTTAAATAATTTCACAAAATTAACAGAAACAAAAACAATACAGGATAAATATCTGGACTGATAGTGACCTTAAATATCAGACATGCTTACCCAAACAAACTAAGCATAAGACAGTACATAAAGGTAGTGTTGCCAACTCGATGGTCTATCTTGGTGACAATAGTTGCTCCACAATGGGGGCAGCGCATTGATACCGGCAGCTGTTTGAGAATTATTGGTTGCGGAAGAGAGATAACAGGCTGTTGAATCACTGTTCCTGGTGCACCATATCCAGCCTAAAAGAACATTCAACAAAAAGACATCAGTCAGACCAATGGTTGAACGTTATTTACATGTATTGCATATACAGGGAACTAGCTGACATAAGGCAAGGCAAGTACCCGCACTAGCTGCAGTCCTAACATTTAATTGCTACTAATATTAAAATTAATCCACCGATAATACTACCGCTACTAATTGCTGCTAAAATCTCCCACCTTGTGTTTGACCTAATTTGCTGTACACAACATTACTCTTAATAATCTGTTGATTGCAGCAGAAACTTTCAACTTTCAACTTTAGTTTGACTATCATACACAAGCTTCAGATTCATTATTTGCGACAGTCAGACAATATTTCACTTATTTACTAAAATTCTAAATGCTTGACTGAAAAATAAAATAAAATTTGAGCACTAGGTAGTGGAGTACATGTTACCCATGTTTGACCAGTCATTCTCATATTTTGCCTGAAATATGTGCATCCAGGGCTCTTACGGCCGCAATAGGTAGACTTTAAATTCCTGAGTCAAAACAACAGTAGCTACCTGTTCCGTCTTGAAAATACAAGGTTTATGTACCAATACAAGGCTCATATACACTCATGCATCCTCCCACATCATCTCTTTGACCAATAAAAAAAACAGACAGTCAACTCATACCCTGTGGACACCTCGCTATTATGGACATCTGTTATTATGAACCGAAGCTAAATTTCCAGCAGAAACTAGAAAAAAATGTATGGAAACAACTCCTGCTAATACAGACACCTACAAGGATCAATCATGTCTTCATATCTTTCTCTGCATTTCAAATATATGATCTTTCACTTGCATCTTCACCATCTATGGTATATTACAAACTCACATGACCAGCTCCCAGTTGGCTTGATAGCTCAGTTGGCAGAACACTGCACCGGTATCACAGAGGTCATGGGTTTGAATCCCATTCAAGCCTGAATTTCTTGTTCAGCCTTTAATTTCACAACTGCTTAAGTTGTGTGTATAGATCTGATGATCAATAATGTCTTCAATCAACAAGCTCTGTTGTACAAAATTATTCTGGTATAGAAGCATACTTCAAACACTAGCTTCTCCCAAATCAATCAAAATTCACAAATAATTTTAACGTATTTTGGCAGGACTGCATTCCCACAGGGAGTTTTGAGGAGAATGTTGTTATATGGCTTCAATAAATCCTAATTTTGTACAACTCTGGCATGACGTCTGAATGAGATCGTGTCTCTGATGGGCTACAGTCTAACCTAAATTGCAATAGCATGGCAGAAGCATGACGTTAGAACTGGACCTAAATCATCCCATGTCAGCGTTAATACGTGAAAATCCGGTCTGTAACATGCCCGAATCTTGGGTAAGAAAAACATCCCATGCCATCCTTTTTCTAGCAGTTCATGGGACTTTAGTGACTTTAGTTTTTCGCCAAAGTAAAATAAAAGCACTAAATATCGCATAACTATCAATTAACATTTGAGAAAGTCTTATTGGCAGGGTTTTGATAACCTTTTTATAGTTAATGGTTCTGCCTACTGCTTCAATGAATGTTATGTTTTGCAGTATGATCAAAAGTTTGCAGAGAAATAATAGAAGGCAGATCCAACTTTACACTACTTAGAGGTATTCAGAACATGCTACACTTAAGTAGAATTCAGAGTTTTTAATGAATTAGAGGAAAAAGAAACAAAGGAACTCTTTGTTTCACTAGCCAACAGGTGACGTCATTTACATTTATACCTTTTTAAATAAATATATTTCTTGGCCAATTCATGTTTTAGTGAAATCGTGTTCTTTTACTACAATGAAAGGCTTAAATAAATTCACATCATTTCACGAATTTATGTCCTTCTGAATTTCAAGATTTTAATGAATTTTGACATTAATCACGCGCCAACTTACTTGTGATGTCATTAGCTGCATGATCAACTGAACGATACTTGGCCGAAAATACAGAGTTCTTAATTGCTCTTTGTTTTGAAAGATATCACGAGGATTTGCTTGCGAGGGTACAGTGTTGAAGTTGGAAAGCTATTTGAAAGTTGCTACATAAGTTATAAGCTTATTATCAAAACAGCGACATAAAATTCCGTAAAATTAGAAATCGTAATACCTGATAGTAGGGCTGGGACGGTGGATATTGCCCTGGTGGCGGTGGTTGTTGGTAATAGCCGGGCTGTTGAGGTGGATAATTCGGCGGATAATTCGGTGGATAGTTTGGTGGATACTGGCCTTGACTCATAGCATAGTTCTGCCCTGTGGGAGCTGCCATCACGACCAGAAAACACAAGTCGTGTCCGTTTTCTTCAAGTGCACAAATTCCGTGATCGACAGGGTAAACACGCTTTGCGTAATGGGATAGCCTTGGGAAACAGGTGAGTCCACAAAAGATGTTGCGTGACTTATTTCGAACCTTGAGTTGAAGTTCAGGCCTCTTCGACAAAAGATTTAAATTTCAGGTGATGGTAGCCCTTCAAGGCCCTCAACATCGTACCAAACTACTCCAAGATGACGGTACAAGTGGTCGTAAGACACTCTGTGGTATCTAATTTGATTGCGTGTCAGTGTCACCTTGCCATTCCCAGTGTCACGCAGGAATGTAACACTAACTGGAGCCTGACTGGACGTGTGACCTCTGCAAAACTAAACCTGTTGCTCTGAACGATCGATGCTCTGAGGATGATGACCAAAATAGTTGGCTGGCCTTTTCCCTACATGCAGATAATATGGGGTAGAGGATTAAAGGAAAAAATCTAGAAAGTATTCACTACCGTTTTAGAATAGGTTCTCAATAGATGAATTGCCAGAAAATCCCACGAATTTTAGGAGAAGCTACTTTTTCAGGTCATAAATAGGGTAGGGAAAATCGCAGATTTTGGTCATAAATAGGGTAGGGGTTTTGGGAAGCGAGCCACACACCCCAACCCGGGGGGTACCTCTTAGGGGTTATTTTCAAAGTTTCCAACGAGCACCCCCGTCCTTTTTATATGGAAGTCCCCCCCCCCCACCCTCCTGCGTATAGCCGAAACCGGTTAATTAGGACACCAAATGGGAGAACACCATAGTTGCTGATGCCTTTTTCCGCTGCTCTTATACATGATTAAGAATTCACGAAGTTCTCCGTTGAAGTTTTCTAAGAATTCCAGTAGTGGTGATTAAACAAAAGAGCAGATGTACATTTTTGGAACAGATGACACAGTGACCACAGTCTCCAAAGAGATAAGAGATGGGATTTAAGTGGAGAGGAAAAGGAGAAAATCTAGAAACTAAGGGTTTACTAATTTTTGTGTACTGTTCGTTAACTAGTTGTAGTAACAACCTCGCTCTATGGACACCCACTTAATATGGACACCCACCTATCACGGATTACGGACAGCCTTGTGTTTTGCACTTCGTTGAGAGTTTTGTTTATTTTTAGACATTCTGTTTGTTTTCTTGGTGGTAAAACCGAACACGCGAGATTCCCGCCACTTTTGCTTTAGTAGCCAATCGGATTATGGCTCTCGTTCGTGGATTGGTGCGAGTAGGATATCAAGAGATCAGTAGAAAGTAATCCTTTTATCGAAAACAGTGTGTTTGTGCTCTTCGTACAAAAGTAGGAAAATAGCGCGTCTTAAACGGGATTACGCCTTGCAGAATTGTGAGTATATCGACAATGTTGGAGAATGTTTTTTGCTGTTTCGTTTTTTAGGTTAGATCCGATTTTTTAGAATTGCTATTGTCAACCCACATGTATGCCTTTGCTTTCAGTTGACTAGCTAGCTTGTGCTGATTAAACTAGTTGAAAACAACTGGTAGATCCCGTGCACTTTATTTTCCAGGTGTGTCTTCAATTCGAGTAGTACCCTGATCCGTGTTGCGAAACACCTTGTTTGCCCTTGAACAAAACCTCATGTTTTCTCTCATATCAGTTTCATTAGCCTGCTTACACACTGGTTAATACGTACAACGGAGACTTTTTTTTGTGATCCGACTGGCGCATTCTCGTACGAAATTAACTAGCTTTAGGCACTCTGGCTCCTCCGTGTACTGTGCAATTTACTTTGTCTTGATTATATGCTGATTAGTATAGGTAATCATACGGTTTCAAGTTCAATTTGGAATTAATTTGCACGAGTGAGTTTTTCAAAAAGCTGAAATTGCATGAGCCGCTTTGGCGAGTGCAATTTCGGCTTTTTTAAAAACTCACAAATGCTAATTAATTCCAAATTGAACGAGAAAAACTGTATGATTACTTATTAATAATATAAACGAAAAAAATTTGCCTGGAGGAAATGCCTTAAGACCTTTCTTGAAGCCATTTTTTCTCATTCGAGAAAACTTTTTTCAAAGTTTCTGCACTAAATTTTCGTCATCATTTTATTTGATATCATTGCCTTAGAAAATTTCCTATTTTTTTCAGTCAATCATAATCTAGAATTACGATGTGTAATTTGCACTGGTGTTACACTTTTTGCACTGATGTTACACTTTTTGCACTGGTGTTACACTTCAACTGCACTCTCCTCATGTATATTATTATATCCTGTAATAAAATAAAAGCTCTCTCTGGGAGCTTAATGAAATGGCACGTGAGCATTCACTGAACATTTCGCATGCCAGTGGCATTGTAGTTTGGGCCCCGTCCACACTACGCTGGCGAAATTTGAAAACGCAACAATCACCGGTCATTTTGGATTTGTGTTTGAGGAAAACTCAAGAAGGGAAATCACATGATCATCGCGACTTCATCGTTTTCGAAAAGCTCCGTTTTCATAATGTTTTCCGTCCACATGCACGAAAACGCAAAGCCGGCGTTTTCAAATTCCTCCGGTTTGAAGAGTGCTTTCGAAAAGCTCCATTTTCGTGACGGACTAGTGTGGACAAGAGACGATGATCTGAGAGAACACATCCCCGTGCCCCATCTTTAAAAATCTACTTTAGGTGATTACGTACTATTGCACTGCGCATCCCTTCTGCGCTCGATTTTCGCGTCATTAGCGCGCGCACATGAGCGCCTGCGCGTACCAAACGTAAGAGATTTCCCTCAAACTTAGCTTGATAGCGAAATAAATGCTCCTTTTCTCTTAACCGAGCACGGTGACCCTTACTTTTTAGTTCCTAATTTCAATGAGAACAATATCCTCAATAACTGAGAAAAAAATTAGCAGAAATCTATGGCTACTTTTTTGGCAAATGAAATAAATACCACAGAGGGAGACGACGGGCCAAACAACGCATGTCCAAATGATGTTTCCTTTAAAGGATAAAAAAATGCAGGGTATTTGAAGACATTTTTTCTGGGACGTAGATGAATAAACAATCAAAGAAAGTCAAACTTTGTGCGATATAACAAGCTGCATTGAAAAATAATCGAGCTTATTTCTTGCGCACGGAGATTACCAAAAGTCACCTAAATAACCGTATTTGTCAGCATTGTGGCGTGAAAACAAGCACGGTGACCCCCTCCTTTTACTACGTTTTTAATATCTCCTTCTCCTGTAACAACAGCATACCAAGTTTCATCGGAAATCTATGGCGGGTTCTTTTACTAGGGAATCACCTTAAGCTTCAAGTCACGCTATAAAAGTTATTTTTACCCTCGGTCCCATGATCGCGTAGCCAATGCGTCCATCTAAATCGGAAATTGTGTACTTTGGTCGCTACCTAGCGGGACAACTATGGCTGTGACTACTGGCGAATGTAAATGGGGCCATTTTTAGCATATCCTAATTAAAAAAATGTAAGAACCTTACTTTGTTTTTCGCCTTCCCTTTGCGGAGCCTAAAAGCTTGCGATGAACGATGGAATTCGTGCCAATGTGTTTCTCTTAGGAGCCTCAAGTGGGGAAGAAAAGGGTTTATTCAAAAGTCAAGATATGAAGATATGAAAAATATTTTTACCTGAAACCATGGAGATGAAAAACATAAATCAATAACTTCCATTCATGCGTGTTAGCTCGTCCTTCTGTTAGCAACACCACCTTTGCAATTCCAAAGCAAGTGCACAGATTAAAAATAGCGATGATAAGCATTGTATGCTAACGCATTTTGCTTAACTTCTAGTTTCGTATGCTAGGCAACATTCATTTTCCAAAACTGACCGTTACAATTTTTGAACAACTATTAATCACTGCTGTTTATTATATTTTTAATAAATCTGGTCTAAGAACCATGATATTAGGCCTCGTGATGGAGATTATTTTTTGATTTATTTTAACAAAGTATTAGGAGCTTAACAGTAACGACTGAAATGTTATAAATGTTAAATACGATTTTTGATTTATTAAAAAAGTCTGAGGAGCACAACAGTAACGACCGGAATTTTACAAATGTTAAATACGATCACCTCCCACTTTTAAATAAATAAATAAATAAGTAAATACATCAAGTGCCATGGGGTAACCATGCATTTAAATCATTTAAATTAAATAAGTTTTCAAAGCGAAATAATTAAAGTGAAAATGAATGAGTTCAGTCATGACCAAAAAATGAGTTTGTCTCTTCGACGATGGAACTTAGGTTCTCCGAGTCTATAGGGCTGCTTAGGAAAACCGAGCCTAGATCAGTAGCATTGTCATGACTCAGCGGTCTTCCAGATAATGTATGCGTATGATGCGAAGGAAGCGGGGGAAGGGTGTCAAGTGAAAGAGGTTCCTCGACCCCGAACATGGCAGGGACGAATGATGCAGGAAGCAAGCTTGTTTCTGTTCGGTCCGTCAAGTGCTGCGATGAGAAATCTCTGTCGTGCTCATGATAATCCTGTTGGGTATCTTCGTGTTCAGAGTAATACTCATTGTCGTCTAACTTTGATATGGGCCGCACAAATGAAGGAGGGGAATAACAGCCCGCTAATAAGGAGTTTTCGCTTGTATCAACAGGTGAAGGTAAGCTAAAATCGTTTGAAACTTCGCAGCAATCTGTGGCGGTATCATCCACTGCTGGACTGGCACAGTCGGCTTGTGAAATATCTTCGGACTTCTCTGATTTTCGCGGAGCATCTGTAGAAGACTTTTTTGATCGCTTGGGTTTGTTTTGAGTTCGATTCTGTTTGGCAAGAGAATTCTGCAGTTTTTTCTCTTGCTTTTCGTGCTCTTTGCAAGGAAGGTGTTTCCTGAGGCACACTCTTTGGTTGAATGTCCTATGGCACGTGTCACATTTAAAAGGTTTGTCATCAGAATGAATGATTTTGTGCTGTTTAAAGTGATCTGGCCGCTTAAAACCTTTACCACAGACCTACAACAAAAGAAAACAGAGGAAAGATTGAAAAAGATCAGAGAAAAGGTTCCCATTTCATCCAATGATCACGGCATTACGTCCATTGAGTCAAGTCAATTAACTTATTTACTGACTAAGTTTGTTACTATATTTTCTTACTTCTTTAATTATAGCCAGTGTCACAGCCGCTCTCTTTTGTTTTCTTATCGATACTACTGTAGGTCGTGGTGAAACGATAGGTGAACGAGAAAATATGTAACAACACAGGTGTACGCTTCTGTCTTCTTTTCGTTCAAAAATTTACATTACACTGACAATCCAATATCCAAGGGAAACAACTTGACGTCTTCGGGACAACATACGCGACGGTAAGAATCTAAAAAAAAAAATAAATAAATAAATAAAGGAAAGCGACACACAAAAAATGATTACCTCACAGACAAAAGGTTTTTCGTTGGAGTGAGAAAGTGAATGCATCTTCAGGCCGTAGGACTTGGCAAACAATTTGCCACAAGCTTGACACTTGTAAGGTAGGATTCCCGTGTGTTTAGCGGTGTGAGTCTTCAGACTGCTGTTGTTAATAAAGGTTGCTTCACAGTATTTACACTTGTATGGTCTCTCGCCGGTGTGCCGTCTTCTGTGTTCCCTCAGGGTGCCTACCATGACAGTTGGAAACAATTGATTAAACACTGCGCATGCACCCCAACCTCGTTCCCAGGTTTCTATCTCTTCCTCCCTTGAAAAATTACATTCTCAAGGAAGGAAGAGAGATGACCCTGAGAACGAGGTTGCATGCACCCTACGCTACGCTACGAGGTTGCACGCTACCCTACGAGGTTGCATGCATTTACGCTCGACAACGAACCTTCAATTGAAGATTATACGACGAGCCCCCAAAAAATATTACACGTACTCAGGCCCCGGGGTTTCAAAGCAGAATTATGCTAGTTTAGGAATAGTACCAGCTGAGTAATCGACTCAGCTTTTATTAGTTATAATATCAGTTTCTTTCGTTTTCCTTTGTTCTTCATTTTTAAACCACACTGAAACTTCAAATTCTGTGGGGCTGTAAATGTTAACTTAGTTTAGCTTTTGGCTTCAGATAAGAACTAATCAGCTTGGTACTTTGTGCGTTTCTAATCTAATTTTCTAATCTTTAACATACTTGTTTCGTATTGGTTGTCTTTTTTCCTTAGTAAACGATCTATTTAGAGGTTTTTGTCGATTTGACTATAACTTTGTGCACTGACAACGTGCCACAGCGGCCTAAGTAAATGAGCTTGCAAAATGAAAATGAATACATCTTTTAAGTAGATTCTTACAGAGAATAATTTTCGTGACCACCAAATTGTCTGAAAAATCAACAGCTGGGCAAGAAGCAGACCGCTGTGCTCTACGACATGCCTAATCACTTAACCCCCAATCTTAAGGTTAGGTTTGCGCAAAGGAACGTCGTGTAAAAACGTAAATAGGGAGCTTAAGTAACGACGACGGCGACGCCGAGGACGACGCCAAGTCAAAAATGGATTGATATTTTACCAGCGAAGTTCGTAATTGTCTAGATGTGTTCAGTACGCCAATGGCTCGAAAAACGTGCTCAGGCTTAAGATGCAGTCAGCGTTCAATTCCAAATGAAATACGAAAAATTAGCCGTCGTCGTTCACGCAGAACTTGGTCATTTCATGTTCTTGTTTTGCAGAGGACGGAGAAATGTACAAAGATCTATAACGCACGTGCACAGCCATTGTTCTACTCAGTAGACGTTTTGTTTGGTTGCGTTCTCGTTGCCGTCGTCGTCGTGGTTTGCTTAATCTCCCTAATATTTCTTCTTTGTTAAACTCACGTTGATGGGAAAATAGTTTGTCACAGAGATCACATTTGAACTCCTTGACCCCGGTGTGTTTAACACCATGCCTCTTGAGATAGGCCTTGTCTTTAAATGCAGCATCACATACAGAACATTTGTGTGGTCTTTCATCTGAATGAAGTCTCTTGTGTTTCCTTAGGAAACTTGTTGTCAGACAAATCTGGTCACACTGATCACACTGATACATCTTGCGACAGTCTGTGAACATTGTAAGACATTCATAACACTCACTCAGCTTTCTTGATGAGATAAAACTAATGGGCATAAATCTGGTCGTTAAAATAGCTAGAAATTCTTTTAGATTCTTGTCCAGGTTGAACTTGGCCATCGTTTGGAATTTTAGATCACAACACATGTAATGGCAGTTGAGAAAACTTGTTTTCAAAACCCAGAGCGGAAATATTTCGACCTAGCCTGTTCCTTGCGTTGAGCTAATTTCAAAGTGTTAGGAGGTTGGGTAAGCTCCACAAAACAGAAGCGGTTATCCCATTAATTTCGTTGTCTACACATATGTATACCTACCTTGGTGTTACTATTTACAATCTTATAAGGAATATCCTTGAAATTGTGCTTTATATTCATGGTGTAAATTGAATCATTTAGGTTTAGAATCATAGAATTTGTTGTTAAAATTTTCTCGCACAATATTGCGTGTACCTGGTTTCTCGTCAAAGTGTTTCCGAAGCTCAGTCCACTGGTAAAATCTCATCCCACAAGCCTGACAAACACATCTGAAGTTACTGCATGACTCTTTACTGCTGTCTGAAAACATATTGTGCAATCACAGCACTGACCATTACCACAACAAAAAAATACTTGAAAGAAAAGATTGGGCCTGGTGGTGATCAGTGTGCAAAAATCAAGTGAAAATTGTCATTGTGCCAAAAGCTAAGTGAAAATAGATAAATAAATAACTGCATCAATAAATAAATGGCATGACAATTTCTAAATTACAACACATGGGAATGCAAAACCAAAGCAAACACGAAAATTGCTTTCGACACTCAATTCAAAATCGCTGTAATATTGAAAACCAATTTCTGACCAACCAATAGCTTAGTTCCTTGCCCCCGAGTGGAGTACGGTAACCATAATTGGATTACTTGAAACCTAGTCCATGCATGAAAAACAACACTTTAACTATATAACACTTGTGAAGTTCACACACCATGTTTGTTACACTCAGCAATGTGAGTTATAAGGTCGTTCTTTGTCTTGAAATCGACATTGCAAGTTACACATGAGAATGATGACACCAGGGATGTAGACTGTGCAGATGGTTTATCAATGTCATTCACACCAGACTCTATGCCCATTACATTTTCCACATCTATGCAAAGTTCACCCTCAGATACTTCTGCAGCTGTCTAAAAAACAAACAAAATCGGTAAATCAAAGTTTCTGTTCTCCTTGAAATAAGTGAGGTATGGTAGGGACCAACAACGACTGAGAGTGTCTGATCACAAACAGAAGTGTCCACCACAATGGTGCCGTCAGTTCAAGTACATCTAATCGTAAGCAGTTATTGCAGGGAATCTTGGCTAAAAACCAGTTTTTTCCCAATCAAAAGTTGGCACTCAGGTTAAACTGTTTCAGAGGTTTGAGGTCTGAACAGCATTTTTCATCAAAGATTCCTTGTGATAATGGACTCCTTATGTCAGACAAATTACCATCACGATTCTTTACAATTTATTTATACTTACATTTTCACTTTGAGAGGTTTGTGATTTTGTAGCACGTCTGACCTTCTGTTTAGGTGTTGTTGTCTTGTTAGGTGTAAAGTCTTCATCACTGTCAGTAGCATCTGTGGGTGAATCTGAGGACATCTCTTCATCTTGTTCACTGTGATCCACAACAGCACATTCTGACAGTAAACAAATAAAATAAACCTTGGCTTTTCCCACAGCACCAATAGTTACCAATCTTCTCTCTTCTCTGTATTACACATGCAAGTTAGCAGATACATAATGTTCCACATTTTTCAAGTTACAGTAAATGTAAATTGTAAGCCATGAAATCCTGATTATACGCTTAAGACTACACCCGGAGCAACAGGGGGATCTCAATATCTTGAACCCCAAATTCTTAAATGTTCCAAAAACTGATTAAAACATTGTTTCCCATGGATTTCCTTCAAATGAACCTTACAACTTTACAACTACATGTGTTTCGTCAACCCCTTGCTGATAACTCAAAACTCTCACAAAGTCAAACCAGTTCTTGACTCTGGGAAAATTGGACAATCCTCCATGTAGTATGTAACTTAAACCTCTAAAAATTCAAAAGCCACCAATGGAAGCACTTTCCAGTTACACTTCAGGACAAGTGTAATGATAGAGTAATCAGCAAATCCTGACATCTGTGACTACTCCACAATGCTGCTACTGCACAATCAAGAGCCTTTTTGTAGCATAACCCAGTCTGGGGCTGAGTATCGGCAAATTGATTGGCTGCATGTAAGCAAGGGCCTTCTGCTGATTGAAAGAAAGCCAAATGCAGGCATGCCAATTTCATGCAACACTTCCAAAGATTATTTTAAAGTACAGTACATGTATAATCAATAAAATTTCATGTTTAATAGATCAGCCACTATATCACCACTCATCCTTAGTTTCTGTTGAATTTGACAGACTGAGTTGTTCCTTACTAAATATCAGCTCACAGAAACTGGTAACTTCAGAAGGTTCATTAAGAGCTGAACACCAGGTAAATTGACCAGCTGTGAGGACAATTTTGCTTGCCTGGTTTGACCACCTGGAGGAAAGTTTTTTTTTTTTATGACAAAGTTCAGTTCAAAATGTTTTGCCTGCCTGTGAAAACCAGTTGCCTTCTTTCTGAAAAACTTGATGAAATCCTTGAAGCTTGCAGTCAAACTCTTAAATAAATGGGAAACATTACCGGTAATTTTTTATCTCACCTGAGTCATGGCAGTCTTTAATGTGCTGTATGACATCTTGGTTATTTTTACATAATGCAGAGCAGAATGGACATGAAAATGAAGCAGCAGCTTGATCTATATCCTCCATAACAGGTCCATGGTGCACAAATGCCTCAACATCAATGGCCAAGTCTTCATCAGCCTCTTTACCACTGCTTTCTTCAATTACTTTTGATGTATTTACTCTTGATTTCCCTTTTCTTCCCTTACTCTTTTTCTTATTTTTGTTATCTAAAGTTCTAGTCTCACACTTTTGCTGTTGTTTTACAGTTTGTTTCCTCCACGCATTTGTCTTTGCTGCTCTGGGGTAAAGCATTGCTCTTCTTATGGTGTTGCATGCATTAGCTTTCTCATCTGACTCTTTACTGAGGTCTTCATCATTTTGGATGTCATTGCCAATGACAGCGATCTCTTCATCTGATGACCCTTCTTCGGAATCTGATCTTGACGACGTTTCTTTGCAAACTCTCTTAACTCCATTTCCCTTCCTCTGTTTTCTATTCAAGTAAAGAAAAAATGACCTTGAGACATGTTAACTAGACTGTAGAAAATTCGTTCTACATAGACTAGTGCAACTGAATTTGTATTTCAGGCTACTCGGTTTCAGCTACTGTAAGAACAATATGTCTCATAAAAAAGAAAAAATAAATACTGTGGGATCATTACAAACCTACTGAAAGCTAAATTTAATTGCATCCCATGCAGGGAAAATAGCAAGAACCTCTCAGCAGCTTTGTGTTACTGAAACAGAGTTAGGCACCACTGCTTATAAATAACTAGACTTAATTTAAAGGCTTGACATTACTCTAGACCAACTTATAGCATGCAGTGGTCCATGGCACCACAAGCCCAATAAATTATTCTTCAAACAGTTAAACATATCAGGCTTCTTCATAGCTTCTTGTCAGGTTGTTCTAACTTTTTGCCAGTACTCAAATAGACCTCTGAGTGGATAAAGGTACTCTAACAGTAAACACACAACATAGTAACTCTGGCAGGGCTCAAGTTGTTAATCCAGTACCACACGAGCCATCACTTACAACAACACCTGCAGAGCTCCTGTGGGTATTCTGTTGTCAATCTCCTGCTGTAATGTCAGTGGTTTGGCCCTTGATAGAGGAAGTTCATATGGGCCTCTAACATTGCTCTCCCATTAAGGGAATCTACTTCAATCATATCTTATTGAAAGCATTGACTAACAATGTAACAGGCCAATAATAATGTATTTGTACATCTTACAATTTGACCTAGAGAATCAGCAAGTATCTCTACCTCCCTTACTTAGTTCATAAACTCAGTCTGACTACTTTTCAGAGGAGAAGTGGGTTTAGCCTTATATATTTAAAGTGCCTATGAAGTAAAAAAATAATTGCTGCTCATTTGAAAGGCTTTTCAAAGTAAAGAAGAATGGCGTTTTCCTTTTTGGAATATCTTTTTCATTTTAGAGATATTTACGTTTTTGTATTATGCAAATAAGGAAAGTGATGACGTCATAGGTGGGTTCCAGTACAACAGTACAGTACAACACTCAATCAAGAATATCTCTAGAAATATTAAAGCAGTGTTCTATAAACTTGGCACCAGAAATGACACCCGTCCTGCAATAGTTATGCTGCTGGTCCTGTTTTAATTAAGACTAAAATTCCCAGATTTTATCTTAAACAAGGTTCATCCACTCCCAACAATCTAATGGGGAGAGTTAAGACAGTATGGGAACCATGTGTGTTCTGAGCAAGACCCTCTGTCCTACTGTAAAAGGTTGCAAATGGTGATATTATTTTATTTTTTCTCAGAAAGAGACTAGAGCCAAGAGTGTTGCCATGACAACAACATAGTATGTGTCATTCTCTTTCTTTTGTGATGTACATTTCTGGTGCCAAGTTTAAAGAACACTATTCCGGTATTTCTGGAGATATTCTTGATTCTGTATCAAACTGTTTAGGTGGAACTGTTTATGGCGTCGTCACTTTCCTCATTTGCATAATACAAAAATGTGAATATCTCTAAAATGAAAAAAGATATTCCAAAAAGGAAAACGCCATTCTTCTTTACTTTGAAAAGTCTTTCAAATAAGCAGCAATTATTTTTTACTTCATAAGCACTTTAAGTAAAGCTGAGCACTTGATTAAGGAAATTTGGTTCAGTGCACTGGGAAAATAATGACATTTAAAATACTGCACCTTTTTACATTACAAAGTTCTGAACTCAGATGAATATCTTCACCTTCGTCATCCTGTAATTCAATACAATGTAGCAATATGTTAACTAAGATGTTATTTTAAGTAAATTTTACGTGGTTTTTTAACAGTACTAAACGTACCAGCACATGTTGACTACAAGTATTCTCACATGTTGACTACAAGTATTCTTTCTGCCAGCAGCAGAAAAAATATATTCATATTTCCCAAGATCAGACTTGATTCTAGCCTTCTACATCCCCAGGGGTAGGGGTATTATTCAACATTTGAGGAAAACTTTTTCCAAATCCCCACCTTATCCCAGGGTGGGTCAGGGGTCAGGGTTTTCCTTGACTCAGTTTGAGCCTTGGCCAGGGTAATTGTGCTGTGTTCTTGGGCAACACACTAACACTTACACTGCTGCTCTCTATAAATGGGTACTGGCATATTTAATGCTGGGGGTAACCCTGCCATGGACTAGCATCCCATCCAGGGGTGGGGAGTAAAATTGCACCTAGATTTTCCATTCTGGCTACTAACATTTGAATTTCAGTCACCAAATTGGTATCCAGGGACCTGTTTCTCAAAGGTCCCAAAAGTTTTTGTACCCAGAAAGCCGTAGCAAAAATTCAAACCGTATGATTACAGTGCTGTTTTATTCACAAATTCTAAATATGAACAGAGGTTCCCTTCAAACAAGAGGTTTCAGGAGTATACAGCTCTCTGTTGTTAGGTACAGATATTTAACTTCAAATGTCTTTGTGGGCCTAAAACGTTTTCAAGGCTTTCAAGAAACAGGCTCAAGAACCCTATATTTTATCTTACTTTAGTGCAGTATCATTCATTATTTTTTTGTTACAGCCATATTACTTGCCATTACGACTTCAGGAAGGTTACTTAACCTCAAATAAATACTTAAGATATTAATTCACTGCTCTCCCGCACGTGGAGACCAACTGAGACCCAGGGATCAAACGAGAAAATACAGTACCACGAAAATCTTAGCCGATCACATACTAAGAAGCAGACAACAAATTTAGATTTGTGTCTAAAAATCCCAATATTTCCTAAATTATTATTTGTAAGTGGCCCTTCGCTAACTGTGAAAAAATTTTAGGGGCGTTCATTATTTCACACGTGCTTAACTCACCAGACAATCGAAACATTTAGAAAAAACTACGTTACTCTTTTAGGAAAGCAACCTAAATAAACAGAAGATTTCCTTTAATTATAAACAACGCACTGGTACTGTATTGCCCCTGAGCAAGTTGCATGCCTCTAAAACTTACATAAAATTTTTGATTTCAACTTTTTACTTGTCTACTTACGCGTAAAGGACTCTTTCTTTCACACTGTTCAGAAAGTTTCTCGATTATTGAGTGAAGTTTCAACCTTAAATAAAAAAAGGCTCATTACGTTACAGTAAAACAAATACTTGCGTCATTTATGCAAGGAAAAACAGTCCACTTACCCACGTTTCCTTCCAGACGCCATTTTGAGCCCGGCCTGGTTTGTACGTCAAATACGCTCACTTGAAGTGCAACCAACCGTGCACACCTGGGTACGATAGTTTTCCAACATGGCGGAGTGTTTGGCATGGTGAAAGGAATACACATGATCATGGAAAATCACAAGGCTAAACTGTTGCACATACTGGAAGATGCATTGGTATGAGAATTCTTAGTGATTTGAAGATTGTTGCGTCAGCTGAAGCTACTGTAGACCTGTAGAACTGTGTAACTAGTTGAACTTCCGCTTTGTCTCTTTCTGCAAAAGTAGAATCTGCGCGCGGGAATTAGACGCGTAGTGGGAATCGGGAAATTAAAGAAAACGCTATACCAGTTTGCTGTGTGTAGTGAACACTCCCAATTTAAATATCCAATTGATCGGTTGTTATTTAGAATACACTACACTTGTGTAGGTCTCGCATTTATTTGTGAAAAAGAAAATATTAGTATTATTAGATTAAGCGTAATTAAAAAATGGTACTGTTCTTATTTTCACATTTAATTTTAAAATTCCCAACGCACTTATAATAATGAACAGTAAAAAACTTAAGAATAATGAAACAACTTGGTTGTAAAAATGTAAGGTTTAGAGTGTTTTTGTTTTGTATGTGATAATTGAGTGTTTATACAGATGTACGGGTAACCCGAAAACACTGACCCCGGTCGGCGGACCCTCACTACGGACCAGGTCCGTGGACTACCTATGGACCGCTCCAAGGACTACCCCTACAGACGCCCTCTACGGACTACCCCCTCAAAAATAGAATAAATAAGAAATAAATACTTCACTTATGGGTCGTCTGATAGACTTGGCTCATGTCGGCGAATTTTCGAGTATTAGCAGAACTCTGGTGGCCCGAAGGGCCGCCAAGCAGAGCCCCATACCCATATAAGAAAGAAAAGGAAACCCGTGAATGGATTGTCTCATGGTTATCATGGCTAGTGGTATTGCTCATGGGCGCGACGGCGACAACGATGACGACGATGGAGTCGCTCAACATGGTGGCCATACTTCAAATAATAGGTTGACAGGGACATGCAGACTTGGTTTACCGTGTCCTTCTTTGATATTAGACATACATGTTAAGACCAATTGACATCTGTCAAAACAAGGTATCTGCTGACCAGCATCACGTGACCATATCATGGGCTCAAGTTTAGAGCTCATCGAGGTCA
>Ga0126338_10000756_pt1 | contig 18807 bp, 14 predicted proteins | sample OrbCmetagenome_2_FD_92529 | JGI IMG/M metagenome (GOLD analysis project Ga0126338, IMG submission 92529) | Coral microbial communities from Petempiche,Puerto Morelos, Mexico - Orbicella C C metagenome | ecosystem: Host-associated > Invertebrates > Cnidaria > Coral | place: Petempiche,Puerto... | reverse complement strand
ACTACAGACCCGAAGGTATATTTGAGTGTTTTTCTTGTTTTGAGAGGTTGGTTAACAGCCTTCAACCTGAATTGAACACGATTAGTGAGAAATCAAGAATGATTGAAGAGAAGACAAAAGAATTTGAAAGGGAACGGAGTTTGAAAACTCAGAAATCAAGGGGCTAAAGAAAAGAGACAAGGAGAATGAAAATAAAATTAAAGAACTTGAGGATAAATTGCTGTATCAAGAGGTACATAATAGAAGAAAAAACTTGTGTTTCTTTGGAATCCCCAAATCTACTACTGGTGTTGAGAATACATTTGGTGTGATGCACACCTTTCTCAAAGAAGAGCAGGATTTGGAAAACGTAGAGAATATCGCATTCCAAAGAGCTCATTGAATTGGCGAGGTGGCACCTGGTTTAATGAATGAAAGTACGATATCATTTTTCTGGGGAGTGCACGTCTCCACAAGGTTAAGCAGCTTTTTCCAAGCTCTGTCTTCTTTCCTCCTTTTTTTGCTCTTGAACAGTGTACATGAAGCTTTGCTAGCAAACAATTTGGTTTTATGAATGTTACAACCAGAGCAATGTCAGCCAGTTCAGACTCTCAGAAACTTGATGACCTGTTAACCAAGATGGACACCCTTCTCAAGGCGAAGAACAACATATTGCTGAAGTTGAATAAGCTGGAAGAAATTCAAGGCACAATTGTTGAAGATGTCATCAGTGTAAAACAAAGTCTACAAGATTCACAGCTAAAAATTGAGGAGAAAGTGGACCGTATGGAGACTGCCTTTTTAAAAGGGTTGATTGAAGACCTGGAGAATTGGACGAAATGTAACAACATTGTTATTTGGGCATGGAAGAAGGCAGTGAGAGAGCTCACACCTGAATGGAAGGATATATCAGGGTTGCCATATTTCAAGGTCTAATGACTTTTGAAAGACAAGTTGAAGTCGTGAGAGTACATATAACAAACATAAACAGAATGCCATTGACCCTCTTATAAGACATACTGATAAAGTGTTTATTCTTAAGCCGGCATTAAGCAAGCTTAAAGATAAGAAATACAAGAATTCACAGCTGTTCATTTGAGATGTGTCAAAGACCATAGGTAAGGAGCGAGCAAAGCTGAGGAGAGACTACCTTCCTGCAGTTAACGCCAGAAGACATGTCCAGTTTGTGTTCATGCCATAAAGCGTCCCAGTTCAGATTTTGTACATAGAAGACAGTACAGAGAAGTTGAAGTCCTTTATGCTACCAAAAGAATAATTCCAGACATTGCCATTATATTGTCTTGTAAATCTAGTGTGTCTTGTTTACAAAGAAGATGGTACAGAGAAGTTGAAGTCCTTCATCCAATCAAAAGAACAATTTCAGGCATTGGTATTATATTGTTTTGAGAATCTAGTACTTTTTGTTTACTTTCAAAGTTAGCTTAGCTTAATCTGTATTTTAATAATGTTATAAAGGGAGAAGAGAGGGCGATCGTGGTGAAAGTGTGCAGGCAACCTGGGTACAGAGGTTGTGGTAAGTACACTTCCGTGTAGGTGTATGTTTTGTTTTTGTTTTGTGTTTACAAAATTTCACTTTTCCTGTAGTTTCCAGATTCTGTTTAAGAAGTTCATATATGTAAATTTCGTTTTTCAACTTTTGATAACACCAAAACATGTGCCCAAAAGATGACAAATCTCACATTTAAGCTGTCCAGCCTGAAATTGCTTTCATTCAATGTGAGAGGCCCTAGCAACTTCCAAAAATGTAGAGCAATTTATACTTGGTGCCGCAAACAAAAAGTTAACTCAATCTTCCTCCAGGAGACACACTCATTAACAACTACCAAAAGTAGATGAAAGAAAGAATGGGGTTTACAAATTATTTTCTCAAATGGAAGTGCTAATGCCAGAGGTGTTGCTGTGCTAATTATAGATGGATTAGATATCGTTATTCAACATGAGCTTCGAGATTTAAATGAAAGAATGTTACTGTTAAAAGCATTAATTTATGACACAAACTATTTTCTGGTTAATGTTTACAGCCCAAACAAAGATGCTGATGCAGTTAAATTTTTTCAGTATCTGTCAAGTTTATGTGAGGTGGAGCTCAAAAGTGACAATAACGTCATCTAGGTGGGGATTTTAAATGTCCGCTAGACCCAATAAAGGATAAAATTCCACATTGACATCTAGTTAACCCATAGATGCCTGCATGAAATTGCCTGCAACCCACCCCTAATTTCCCGGCGTTTTTTGGAATATTTCAGAGCAAGTGAAAGTTCAAAAATAAATCATATGTGCAATAACCACAGACACGAGATCAGGTTTCAAGACATCGTTTATTCAAAGTTGAATAAATGAAGAGACAAAATGTGGCTGCTTCTAGGTAACTTCACCAGAAGAGTTTCAAACCCAAAACGATGTTTATTCATAGGTAGCGAGTAATGCTTGGCGTTCAATTTGCTTCCTTAACACTGAATTACACAGATGAACGATTTACCCAAGATAACAATCTGGATGACATAAATGAAAAGAAATAAACTTATATACTAACACATAGCCAAGAAAAGGACTAACAACAATTTGCAAAAGATACAAAAAACTGTTTCTCACCGTTTAGGTCTTCGGTAACACATGACACGATCCGATGGAAAACGATTTTGTTTACATCTAAGCACCATGCGATGTGAAAACACAAAATGGCGGAAAGCACGACTAGTGAGCTGTTACCTAGCACTTGAAGAATGTCCGCTGATACACAATCTGGCTGAACTGCAGCCACATGGCTCCCCTAATTGTTTTTTGACAATTACTTAAACCTTAACAAAGTTCTTCAACAGTCACTTGTAAACTAAACAAGGATAACATTCACTTATATTGTTCTCTTGCACAGTTTCGTTTAACATCTGGCTCCGTGATGGGGAATTCCCCGGTCACTGCACTGTTCTCAGAGGGAATCATCTTGACTCATCACAAAGTAACAGTAAAACCAACTTGTGAATTGGTCTTTCCAACGTTGTTGGAGGCTTTTGATGTCTTCCTTGGTTATCAAGCTCTCCGTCAGCCTTCAAGATTTTGACTTTCCTGACACAACCATCTTGACTTGGGTAGACGTCGATGACCTTGACAAGCAGCCACTGGTTACGTGGTCCATTGTCTTCTTTGGATATCACTATATCTCCTACAGCTATGTTCCGCCTTGGTTGCATCCACTTGCAACGTGACTGCAGGTTCTGGAGAAACTCTCGACGCCACCTAAACCAAAACTGGTTGGCCATGTACTGTACTCTACGCCACCATTTACGGCAGTATAGATCTGCTCGCTGGAACTTACCAGGGGGCGGAAGCACAAGTTTCTGTTTTAGAGTGAGCAAATGGTTTGGAGTTAGAGGTTCCAGTGCCTCTGGATCATTCAGGTCATTGACAGAGAGTGGTCTGGAATTAACTATACTCTCAACTTCCGTCATGAGGGTTCTGAACGCCTCATTGTCCAATTGGGTACCACTATGACAAGTAGAGTTTCCAATGCGCAATGAACTGTTCGTATAAGACGTTCCCATACCCCACCCATGTGACTTGAATGAAGTACGTTCATCTGAAATGGTATCCATTTGCAGCCATTCTCCACAAGGTACTCCTGCAACTGCACTTGATCCATTTCCAGGCTGCCTTTAACTCATTTCATGCTCCAACGAAATTTGTCCCTTGGTCGCACCATAGTTGTCTCACCGGGCCACGTCGGCTGAGAAAACGGCTTAACGCATTCATAAAGGAAGAGGTGTTTAGGGAGTTGGCTGTCTCCAAGTGTACACTTCTGCTTGCCATACAGGTAAATATGACCCCGTAACGTTTTACTTCGCTTCTCTCTTTGATTAGAAAGGGCCTGAAGAAGTCAACAGCACAGTATGAGAATGGTGGCGACGGTTCAACTTGATCTATAGGTAGGTCTGACATCTTCTGAGTCTCCAGGGGACGACGCAATTTTCTGCAAATCACACCCTGTGATATGCAGTTTGACATGGCTGAAGAACCACCGACTATCCAGTAACCTCTCTGTCGTAACTCGTTTTGAGTGATTCCTCTTCCCATGCGGTTCACCTTAGCATGGCAGAATTTGATTAACAAATCCGTAATTGGACTCTTCCGTGGAAGCATTACTGGATGCTTTGTTACAACCGGAAGATTGGCTCGTTTGATGCGACCACCGACACGCATGAGGCCATCTTTATCCAAGAAGGGATCCAGATGGTACAAACGACTGGACATCTTGATAGTTTGATTTCTCTGTTTTGATAATTCTCTAGTTGATGCTTCTCCAACCACTTTAAGCTTCACTAGAACTTGGATTTCTTCATAGAAATGTTCTCATTGAACAATCTTGAGGACTTCCTTTTCGGCAAACTGAAACTCTGTAAACGTAACTGATGCCTTTGGCAATGGTCTAACGCACTTTGCATTCTCTTGTTCGCTCAACTTAACCTTTCTGCTTTTCAGTTTGGACTTGAGTTGCAGACACAAGGCAACTACCTTCAGAAGATGCCACCAGCTTGATATGTGGGCTAAACGGTCCAACTTGAATGGATCAGGTTAGTGAGTAGCTGCACTATCCACACGAGACATGAAGACGTTTCCTTTCTTCACTTCAGGATCATCTTCTTTCACTTGAACCTCTTCCTCCTTTAGGGGTTTGAAGACACCTTCTTTCCAAAGAAACTCTGGCCTGAATAACCACGTGGAACCCTGCAGCAACTGTGAAGCGGTAAGACCATGAGATGCATGATCCGCAGGATTGCTTTCTGTGTCAACATACATCCATGAACTAGGGTTTGTGAGGTCTCTGATCTGCTATACAAGATTAGCAACATACAGGTGAAACCTCCTAGCGTCATTGTTGACATAGCCAAGGGCAATTTTACTATCCGTCCAAAAGTACTCTTTGACATCTCTGTAGGGAAGTTCTTGATGGAGAAATTCGTTCATCTTGGCTGAAACGGTGGCTGCGGCCAACTCTAGCCTTGGAACTGTAAGCTGCTTCAGCGGGGCAACTCTAGCTTTGCCAATGACAAATGAACACTAAGCTTGATCTTTTTCATTAACGAGGCATAGCAATGAACACTGTCCATAACCCTCAAGGCTCACATCGGAAAAATGATACAACTCTCACACCTGAATCTCTCCAAAGTTCTCTGGCTTAAAGCATCTTTGAATTTCCAACTGTTCTAAGCTCACGACATCATGACGCCACTTCTCCCACTCGGAACGCAGATTTTCTGGAACTGGGCTATCCCAATCAAGCTTGTCTTGACACATTTGCTGAAGAATTTGTTTTCCCTTTAATGTCACAGGTGCTACGTAACCACTGGGATCATAAATGGAGTTAACTGTTGAAAGTATGCCCCGACGTGTAAAGGGACGATCGTGCATTTCAATACGAAATTGGAAACTGTCATTTTCCACACACCGTATCACTCCTAAGGCACACTCCAAGGGGAGTGGGTCGACCTTTAGATCTGACTCTAACACTCTGAGCACGTTCTTCAATTGGGAATGCTTCAAAAAACTTCTCTCTTGTTTGATATGATCTTGTGCAGTTTAAGTCCTGCCCTGGCGCAGGTGCCTTGACTTGCTTTTATTAAGGCAACTGCTTCCTCAACCGTGCGAACTGACTTGAGACCATCATCCACATAGAAGTCTCTTCGTATAAACTCCGCGGCCTCTTTGCCATACTCAGCTTCACCATCATCTGCGGCTTTCTTCAGCCCAAAGTTGGCACAGCCAGGGGAGCTGATGTACCTTCATTTTGTATTCAACAACTTCCTTCTTTGGATCTCCATCTTCCCACCACAGGAACCTTAATAGATCCCAATGTTCTTCTGACACCATGAACTGATGAAACATACTCTTGATGTCAGTCATAAATGCCAGTCTTTCTTGTCTAAATCTACACGATTCCTAGCAAAGTGTTCAATTGGTCAGGACCTTGTAATAAGTGGTCATTAAGGCAAACCATCAAACTGTGCAGAACAATCAAAGACCACTCTGATTTGGTCCTTCTTTCTTGGATGATAGACTCTAGTGTGGGGCACGTAGTTAATCCTTCCATCTTGAACTTTCAGACGGTCTGGTGGTACTTTCTCTGCACACAGGTCAATCACATCCTTCATGAACACTCGGTAATCTTCAAGAAACTTGGGATTTTTCTTGAACCTCGCTAACAACTGGTGCCATCTCTTAACAGCAAGCTGATGATTGTATGATAAAGACAGTCTTTCCATCTTCAAGGGTAGAGGCATTTCATAGTGACCATCTGCTCTCTTTACAATACTGTTCTCCAGAATTGAGAGAAACCTTTTGTCTTCCACTGAATAAGATTTGCTCCTTGTAGAACCTACAAAGTCCGACTCCAGAACCTTGATAATCCTTTGTGGGTTGATAATTTCCTTTACCTTGGTTGAAAAGGCAAAGTGTTCATGGGCTTCACTGATAACTATTTTATTGCACACTGCTTCACTCTTGTCACTTTCATTTGTAGACTTGCAAACCTTGCCGACTATTCCCCATCCCATGACGGATCTTTGACCATATGGATCATCATCTTTTCCAACGACAAGTTCTCGGGGCCTCACAATACTTGGGCAATTGTTTCCAATAAGCAGAGAGATCTCAACATCAGGTTCATACTGCATTAGCTTATCGGCAATAGGGTGTAGATGTTCCCACTCCTGGGCAACACTGGCCTTTGGAATCTGCGACCTACTTGCTGGGATGGAATCTCGTGTGAATAACATAGGCAACTTCACAGCATGCTCCCGGTTAAAGTCCAACACTTCAAGTCCACATATTCGGCTACTTGGTGTGTGTACATTTCGCTCCTGGACTGTTGTCAGCAACAAGTCCGTAGGTGATCCTTGTAAGTCCAGCTGCTCACATAAACTCTGCAACACAAAACTCACATTAGACTGGTCATCCAGTACTGCATACTGCAAAACTTCTTGACTGGGTTTACTTATGTGACGAACCCACACTGGCACAATCATGGCATGATCTGAACGTTTCTCTTGCTCTGGGATGGTACAAACATTTGTACAGTTTGAAATAACCTCAGCATTACCTTTCGTTTGGTGAAGACACGTTGGATGTATTGCAGAACAAACACGACACAAGTTTGTTCTTACAGGATGCTGCTTGGTGTTGTCTGCTAGAAGCACAACCAAAACACAGAAACTTCTCAAAGAAAAAGTCCTTCCTTTCTCTGAGGGGCATCTCAGCAAACTTCTTATATTTGTCTAAATGATGATTTTCCTTGCAAAACAGACGGGCTTGTTCTTTCTTGCCCTGATTCTGGACGTTTAAGATCTTGTTTTGATCAGTTCCTTGAGTTGCGAAGGAATTTACTTCTCTGCCCTTGGTAGACCTTTTTGTGTTGTCAGTGGGTTTCACAGTGTCCCTTGTTTTAGTCAGGTCTTCAAGCTCAGGTATGTTTGCTTTCTCAGCACAATCTTTCACAAATGCCGCAAACTCAGTGAAAGGTGGATAGGCTCCATCTCCCTTCTCTGCTCTACACTTCTTCACAATTCCTCGCCATTTACTTTGGAGTTGGACAGGCAGCTTTGACAGAATCTTAACATTTTCTCTGGCAAAGTCTAACACTTCAAGACTAGGAGTAGTTTCTCTGGCAGCTTTTATTTTTTCAAGGAAGTCAGAAAGATCCCTTAGAGTCTCTGCATCCTTGATACCAACTTTTGGCCAATTTTGTAACTTGTTTAGGAAAGCTGAGCCAACAACATTGCAATTACCATATCTTTCTTTCAGCAATTTCCTAGCAGACTGATAAGCCTCATCAGTTCCAATCAACAGGTACTGGTCAACAACTTGTTTGGGTTTTCCTGAGAGGTATTGATTTAGGAAGTTCAATTTTGCTTGAGCATCCATGGGTTTACAATCAATAAGGGTACTAAAGGAACTGTTCCAGGCAGGATACTGAAGGGGATCTCCATTAAAGACTGGAATTGAAATCTTAGGCAGCTGACCTGAGATAGCTAATTGCCTGTTCACTTGGTTCTGTTCTACAGTGGCGGCCACTAATTTGCTACTCGTTTCCACTAGTTTATCCATGCATTTCTCTAAGATACTACTGCCTGGTGTGAAGGTTGCTGCTTGGGGGCATAGTGCACTACACCTTTGGGGACTTGGTGTTGTCTGAGCCCCATCTACTTGAGACACAGTGTAGATTGGATCCTGATGAACAGGAGTCTGTCCAATGTCACCAACAACTGGAATAGATTTGAGGAAATTTTCCATATCCTTATCTTTATCGACTGGAGCAACTAAGTCCAGGTTCTGTTCAAGGTCAATCATTTCTTCCCTTTCTTCCGTTAGGCAAACATTAAGCTTAGCTTGATTTTGAGCAAGTTCACTTTTCAATCTCAGTTCCTCCAACTTTTGCTCTTGTTCTAATTTCATTAACTCAACCCTCTTTTGTTCAACCTTCAACTTTCGCTCTTCCTCTGCAAAAGCCAACTTGGCCTTTAAGGCAGCTTCTTCTTTTCGCAATTTAAACTTTTCAGTCTTGACACTGCTGGTGGAACTGCGTTTAGATTCGAGGCTGTCTTTATCTTTTGAAGAGACACGACTTGAGCTCTTGGAGCTCCATGCAACAGATCTAGACTCGATTTTCTGATGCTCAACAATTTCTAGATGTTTAATTTCTGCTTTGATGTCTGCTTCAAAGCTTGACCACTCTTGTTCGGTTTCTTGTATGACTCCTTCAATCTCGTCCAAACTTTCACCAGGAATAACAAACTCCTTAATTCCACCAACAATATCTTTAAATTCGGCATAGATAACTTGCGCCTCGCTTAACCCTTTCTTAAATTTAGAAAGTTCAACTGACTGACCTCTTTGCAGTAGTGTAGCTCTCATTCGCTTCACCAGCTCACTCCTCTTTGCCTTCAAATTACCTTTCTTCACAACCATTACGTAATGGCAACCTTTCGTCGTCATGGGACGCCTCCTTACATCTTCTTCATGTGGACCATCGAGAACTTTCTCGTTGTTACTTGCTGGTGGTATGTGTGGATCTCCTCCGAAACTCGTATCATCCCTGCCGGACATTTCGGCAGTGTTAACGATTGTTATTGTGGCTGCTTCTAGGTAACTTCACCAGAGGAGTTTCAAACCCAAAATGACGTTTATTCACAGGTAGTGAGTACTGCTCGGCATACAATTTGCTTCCTTAACACTGAATTACATGGATGTACGATTTACCCGAGATAACAATCTGGATGACAAAAATGAAAAGAAATAAACTTATATACTAACACATCGCCAAGAAAAAGACTAACAACAATTCGCAAAAGATACAAAAAACTGTTTCTCACTGTTTAGGTCTTCGGTAACACATGATACGATCCGATGGAAAACGATTTTGTTTACATCTAAGCACCACGTGATGCAAAAACACAAAATGGCAGAAAGCATGACTAGTGAGCGGTTACCTAGCACTTGAAGAATGTCTGCTGATACACAATCTGGCTGAACTGCAGCCACACAAAATATTAAAAGATATCAACAAAGAGAACTCAATTTGATGTGTAAAACTGATGTGAAAACAAGAAATTACATTATTTCTTTACTGCACAACGAAATGTTCCACAGAAGCCGAGAAAATTGAATATGCAAAAATGAGTTTATTATTGACTTTGGAGGACAAAACGAAACCAAATACAACAAAATTTGTATTCTTTCTCTATAACAGCTAACATTTGCAAAAATGACAAAAAATAAAAGCAAAAGACACATGTTAAAATCAATCTGAAACCAAGAAATAAATAAATTCTTCGCTGCGCAACGGAATATTACAGCGCTGCAAAAGAAAAATGAAAGTTGTAGGTCAAAAAGAGGACAAAAAAGCCAATTATTTTGAGATAAATCGTATTTCAATTGAATTAAATTAGTGCCCACTGAGATCTTTTCTCAGGAGTTCTGTAGTAGCTGAATAAGACTAAAACACATATTTGAACGAAGCAAATAAACTGAACAAACAAACCGTGGAGGTCACCATGAATTAAATATGCAGAAATCCAGCGTGCAAAAATACTATTCACTTTTAAAACCTAAAATTCCCAAATAAAAGCAGCCAAATGAAAGAAACTTGACAGGAACTTCGATAACAATAAATTTTCACTTAAGATAGGGCAAAAAAAACCTGAAAGCAAGAAAATGTTCAAAATTTCACAGACGTGCTTTGCTGCACGACAGCATGTTCAAATTAATTCTTCATGCGAAAGTGAAAGCTTTAGTTTTTGCCGATGAGTTTTGCAGTTATATTATCACTTGTGACTTTATCAGTCGTTCCAAAAGTAATGTTCTAAAGTCCAGAAAGCTGCTTTAAATCCATGATCTGTATTCAAAACTCACTTGAAAGTGCACCAATTGTCATGTTTTTGCAGAGGCTGAAGGAAAGAAAAATTCTTCACCAGAAAGGTTTGATGACTCTGTACACCTTGATCTTCCATTATGAGGCCACCTAAACATTTATTTGTTTTTTCCTTTCCATTTTAAGTCCCAAAGAATTAATTTCCCAGCTTTAGCAACAAAAACAAGACCCTGGAAGTTTTTAGATTTGGCATGATTACCTGCACTTTTCGAGCGCATCATTTTAAGACAGAAAACCTTCTTTCTAGGACCCCTAAACTCCTCTAAAAATGTGCTCAGAAAGTCGACTCTCATTGGTTTATTTGTCCTTAACAACAATAGGAGAACCAAACAGTCTTCAGGGAGGGTAGGAAAGGCAATTGTCCTCATGTGCTTTTTTATGGCCAGTTACGGCTGGCACATGCATTTGGGGGGTGGTTTTCACACGGCCGGTTACGGCAGGCACAGGTGTCAACTGGTTAACTCAATTGAAAATATTCAAAATGAATTCGGTCTCCATGACATTTGATGTATTAAAAACCCTACTACTCTCAGTTTCACTTGGAGCAAAAGCTCCCCTTTAATATTTTGTAGGCTTGATTACTGGTTGACCTTAGATAATTTACCTGATTTAGTCTCACAGGTTGACATTTGTGACCGTGTATGGGAAAACATCGTGGGAGGTGCGGTGGCCTCATGGTTAGTGTGCTCGTCCCCAGAGCAAGTGGTCTGGGCTCAAACCCTGGCCGGGGACATGGTGTTGTGTTCTTGGGCAAGACACTTAACTCTCATAGTGCCTCTCTCCACCCAGGAGTATAAATGGGTAATGGCGAATTGTTGGGGAAACCTAACAAATTGTAGGGGACTGACCTGGATGGACTAGCATCTTGTCCAGGGGGAGTAGAAATACTCCTAGCTGCTTCATGCTACAGAAACCAAGATAAGCTCCAGGGGTTATGAGCCATTCGGCTCCAAAGCTTCACACTGAAAAACATACCTTCGCGCTTATCCGTTGGATGGGCAAAAGCCATATGTTAGTCATCTTTTAGAAAGTTTTTTTAAAAACAGTAGAGGCATTAGCTCAGCGGTTAGATGTTAGCATCAGGCCATTAGAATGGAGAGTGCAACCGTTAGCAAGAGACATGTATCTGATAGTTGTTAGGATGACTTTAACCGAGAGCATCTGTTAGCATGGCTGGAGAAGTCGTTAGGATCCGTTAGAATAAACTAGCATCCACTAAACAGGTAACGATTCCGTTAGAATGGCATGACACACGTTGAAGTAGAATGTGGTAGCCTAACACAGTGTGAAATGAGAGCAGCTCTTGGGGATTATTTTTTTTGATGCCCTGATGATTGATAAATACAACTCGAATGAAATTCAATAAAGCTTTCATACTATAATTATTATATACGATCCAAAACAAAACCTGTTTGCAGCTTTTGAAAACAGAAACGACATGTAAAACCATAACAACAATTGTCATTATACGAACTGTTTAAGTTATTCGGCAAAGTCTGGTTCTTTCAAGAGCTTGTAACCTTTTACTGTAATTCGTGAACCAACGAAAGTTAAAAATACCTTACAACTGCCATGAACGGACGAAACAAACACAGAGAAAACTCAATCAAAATGGCCATGCAATGAATAAAGATGTTCTGCAAAGTACACAGTGATCACATGTCAACAACTTCAATTCACAAAGTGAGGGTTCAAAAATTTGCATAGAGTTGTTTACATCTTCCAAGATGTGAGAAACGGCCATATTCCAGCAGAAAGTTTGGTGAATATTTTGATAGACTGTTGTCTGACTCTGAATCAGAAGAAACAAATTTTAAACTACATGTATGTGACAAAAACAACTTTATCTGATGAAACCAGCGGCAACAAAATGCCCGTCGCTTTGAGACTAGCGTCGTGACTTCAAAAGGTACCACTTCGCATGCTCTGTCAAGAAAGCGTAATCTTTCACAAATCCACAGCTGGATAACACAGTTACTTTTGAGAAAAACCTAGACAAAGTCATTGTGCAAAAATAAGTGCTAGCGACAAATCAATTTGAGTAAAACAATAAAAAATGTTCACCCTGACACGCAGGTTTAACAACATTAGGTTCGCAGCCCGCACGATAATAAAGGACTCGAATTCTGAGTTTATCTGTCTTGATGAGGAAGTGATAGTTCATGCTGTCAATGCTCACTGTGGAAATAATTCTTTTAATGTTCGTCTCATTGACGACTGACGAAATTGGCAGTTTGTGATTTGTTTGTTTGTTAAATCATGAATGTAAGACTAATAATGCTTTGGCACGATTATGTGTTTATAACATCAAACTGGAAGGTATGCCATTCATTCGTTAAAAGGCCTTAGATGCAAACCATGAGACAACCGTTAAATGTCCTCGGATGTAGACTGTTAGACAACTGTTAAACGGCTCCAGTCATCCATTAGAACAAATTAAGCAACCATTAGAACATTTTCTTCATCTGTTAGGCATACTTCGTTAGCCGTTAGAATGTTAGGAGAAAGCGTTAGAACACTTTGATCATCTGTTAGGCACAATTAGATAACCATTGCAATGTTAGGACAAAACGTTAGAATGCTGTGAAGGCTGCTAACTATCTGTTAACTATCCGTCTGTTAGCGACTGTTTAATGGATAAGCATTAAGGTACGTTTTCCCTTTCACGGTCACATTTCAGCTTTGATAAAAACTGATCACTCTGCCATAATGCTGGAGCTTAAGGAAATTGAAGTGAGTTGCAAAGGACCAGGTTTCTGGAAATTAAATACCTCTACTAACTAGACCAGAAAATGTGGAGATGATTACAAATCATTCCCTAATTGGATGGAAGACGGGAAAGATCTGTCAAATAACAGGATAAAATGGGACTGGTTAAAATTTAAAATTAAGATAAGTCCAATTACTTTTTGAAAGAAAATGACCCGGGATCGTCAAAAGTGGGAGAAGGAACTCAATTTCAAATATTAAGAGGCATTAAATAAATTTCAGCAAAACCCTTCAAATTTGGAAAACTGGAAATTGTTAAACTTAAAAGTGAAATTGAATCACTGCAAGACGAGAAAGTGGAGGGGATAATTGTTCTCTCTAGAGCACGTTGGCATGAGCATAGTGAGAAGAACAGCAGGTATTAACTTAGAAAAGTGTAATCATATCAAAAAGGACATGCGTAAGCTGTATATTAGTGGAACGATTTCAACATATCCTTTTCAAATAATGAACACTCAAAAATCGTTTTACAGTAAACTGTATGAAAGACAACAAACAAATCAGAACAGTGTTGAGGCTAAGCACTTTCTGGAAAATCCTAGTGTTTTGAAACTTCCTGAAGAATTGAGGGCAAGTTGTGAAGGTAATATCACTATTGATGAATGCACAAAATTCTAGGGTCTTTTCAAACAGGTGAAACTCCAGGCAATGACGATATTCCAATAGAATTTTACAAAATATTTTGGCCACTCATCGGAGTTTTTATGATTGATTCGTTCAATGAGGCGTATGATAACAAAAGGATGTTTTCTTTGCAAAAGCAAGCCATTATCACTCTTATCGACAAGAAAGGGAAAGACAGGAGTTTTTTAGAAAATTGGAGACCAACATCTTTAACTAATGTAGACGCAAAGATAGCATCTAAAGTAAGTGCAGCTAGAATTATCCCAGTTTTACCTAAAATAATCAACTACACCCAAACAGGGTATGTCAAAGCTAGACTTATTGGGGAAGCAGCAAGATTGATCTTCGATGTCATGGATTACACAAAAAAGCAAAATATACCAGGGATATTACTATTTATTGATTTTGAGAAAGCTTTTGATAGTCTTGATTGGAATTTTATGTTAAGAAGTTTGAATGTATTCTAGTCTAACCGATGACAATTTTGTTACATTGATAAATAAAAGTGTACCTCTGTGGTTAAATGAATTCAACAAAGTTACAGATAAAAGACTTGTGGGATTTAATCAAGTACAGGATTAGACAAGTTTCAATAAAATACAGCAAAGAATAAGTGCATAAACAAGAAAAGAAATATCTGATATTGAGACCTCTCTAAGGATCTGAAAAGAAAGTTTTTGAAAATGGAATATGATTCTATCTACGAGCAGATCGCAAAAGGTGCCATTATCCCATCAAAAGCCACTTGGTACAAAAAAAGGCAAAAAAAAGCAAGTATTTTTTTAAACCTAGAAACACATAAGCTAAAAGCTCTGTTTGCAAGGTTTTTAACAATGAAGGAGTGATAATCACAAATCCTAAAAAAAATTCTGTAGGAGATTGACAATTTTTATTCGAGTCTCTGTAAACATGATCCTGTCAGACCATCAGAGGAAATGATAAACTCTTTTTTTTGAACAATTCTGGAATCCCGAAACTCACTAATAATGAGGCTCGAACCTGTGATGGAAAATTAACAGTTGACAAGTGTTACAAGAGTCTTCAGCTATTTGAAAGCAACAAGTCACCAGGCAATGATGGATTAACAGCCAAATTCTATAGAGCTTTTCGGCACATTTAAGGAAATCTGATGGTAGACAGCTTAAACTACCCTGATGATTTTGGCGAGTTGTCAAATTCTCAGAAGGAAGCTATTATCACATTGATTGAGACAAGGGATAAAGACAAGCAGGACTTGTCGAACTGGAGACCAATCTCACTTATCAATGTGGACGTTAAAATAGGGTCAAAAGCTATTGTCAAAAGATTAGAGAATGTTTTATCAAATATCATACATTCTAATCAATGTGCTTACCGGTATGTGAAGGAAAGAACCATTTTTGACTCAGAACGATTGAAGATGTTATGGAATTCTCAGAAAGGTATAATCTTGTGGGGAGAATGATTTGTATAGATTTCAAAAAAGCCTATGATACTGTAAGCAGAGATTTTCTATAGTGCACTATATCCTCCTTTGGTTTTGATCCATTTCTGCAATGGATTTATGCATTTTACAACAATATCTCAAGTTGTATTGTAAACAATGGTTTTTCTACTCGGCCCTTTGCAGTTGAAAGGGGAGTGAGACAAGGTGACATCACTCTGCCTACTTGTTCATAATAGTGCTAGAAATTCTCTGTATTTTTATGCACAATAGTAAAGATATCTGTGGTATTAAGGTAGACAGTGAAGAGCTCAGATTAAGTCTTTTTGCAGATGACCTAACTGGTTTTTGAAAGACAATCTTTCACTTAGAAACTTTCTTAACCTTATGGAAGATTACAGAAGTTGTTCAGGCTTGAAGATTAACCACAAAAAATCAAAAATAATGCTATTAGAAATTGCACCTATACTCTACAACAAGACAATGCCACTACAGGGAACTTAAAATTAAAAAAGCTGTTAAAATCTTGGGAGTGTAATTAACCTATGACCTTTAAGCTAAACAAAAATTAAATGTTGATTAATAAATTAGTTCAATTCAACAAAGACTACGAATCTGGAGGTGGAGAAATCTGACCATTATGGGAAAAATTCAAATTGTCAAAACCTTTATCATTCCTATTTTCCTATATTGTGCAAGCTTGATATAAGTAAATAAGATGCGAACAAAATTATCTTCAATTTTATCTGGAAGGGGAAGGATAAAGTCAAATGTTCCCCTTCTATCAGCGACATTGAGGATGGGGGCTTAAGGTTCCACATTTAGATTCTATGATACAAACTCAGAGAGTTCTTTGTTGCCAGAAATTAGCAAGTGATCAACCGAGCAACTGGAAAAAAATTCTTCTGCATTATCTTGAACCTGTTGGGGCTAAATTTAACTTATGTTGTGATTTTCATTTGAACAAATTGCCTATAAAACTCCAGCATTTTACGAGGAATGTTTCAAAAGTTTTGCAAAATGCTCCACAGCAAATTACATAAGTTAACAGGATGAAAATAGACAAGATCTTTCAAAAGCTATTGTGTGGAACGATAATATGATGTATTGGAGGCAAATCTGTGTATTCTAGAAATCTTGCAGAAAAAGGAATTCTTAGAATGAATTCTAATCTCTGATAATAATGAGTTTATAGTTAAAAGTAATCACAAGTTGAAACTAAACATCTCGCCATTAGGTATCTTTAGACTTCTTTCTGTAAATGATGCTTTACCAGCTGAATAGCATGAATCATTAACCATGTCTGCTTCTATAGTCAGTGATGAGCCTTTCAATTTACATAATGAAATTAAGTTAAGTTTTGATGGGAAAAATGTTTTAATAGGTACTGTGGTTTCAAAGACTGTCTATAAGGAACTTTGAAATAGAATCATCACTCCACCAACTGCCCAACTGAATTTTAATACCTTTTTATCAATACATACATACATACATACATACATACACGCATACATACATGCATACATACATACATAAATACATACTTCTTGAACTTGAACAATAAATTTATAGAGCGCTCAAATCTGAGAGGAACATTGTAGATAATGAACAATGGTAGCAAGACTTCAGTTCATTGTTTTATTGCAACAACGCTGTTTCGTATGGTCAAAGAATGACCACACTCATCAGGCAATATCTGCGAATGACCGTTAAATTTCACGAACTGGCAATTAAAAGCTAACTTTAGGTTGCTATGAGATATAAAAACAGTTGCTATGATATGGAAAAACAGATGCTATATAGCATTGAAAAACTGGCAATAAAAGGCAGTTGCTATGGGATTCAAAATCTGAAATCACGTGTTACTTAAAGGTTGCGTTACTTGGTCACAAAGTTCTTGAGTAGGTATCTGTTTCTGTGGAGGCACGCACTTGCCAGTTCATTTTGCTTGTTTAGAGTACACAAACTCTTCTTACAGATGATCACAAATTTCTCAAAAAGACATAAATTAGATTTGTTACTAATGTTGCTATAAGGTCTGCACTTCTTAATGATTCTCCACTTGATGGTAAAAGATTTGTTGTTGTCTTTGAGTGTCCAAATGTGTTTAGATAGCTCAGTTTCATTTCTCTTTGGTGTTGAAAGGATACTGTGTGATTTCAGTAGGGCTCTTTAAAATTTGTGGCAAGCCACACGTATGAGTCTGATGATGCTTGTGTTGTGATTGTGGCTTGGTAAACTACATTTTGTGTGAGGCATTTTCTGTCCAGCGGGCATTGATCCTTTTTTCTGCAGTTGCATTCTTTGATGTTTGTTTCTGTTTGCGACTGGTGGTAATCTGATAGTAGTGCTTTGTTGTGTGACGAGATGATACTCTTCATGTTAGGCATGCAGGAGTAGCTGAGCTTCAGTGTGTGCTTATTGAAGATCTTGTGTAGGAGGTGTCCATTTGGGAAGCATCTGTCAATGATGTTTAGGAACTTCCTTCCCAGGTTAGTTTTCACATTAGCTTTCCATGGGGGTTGTACCATACGATTTTTCTTTGGTGATTTCTTTTGCGCTTTGGCTGTGGTTTATATGTGAGCTTGTGATTGTAGCCACTCTCATCAAGCGCTTTCTGGTATGGTGGAATCGCGTCATCAAAAACTTTCTGGCTAGATGAGATGCTTGTCAGTCGTTTGTTGATGTTTTCCAGGGATGTTCTTCAGTAGTGCAGGTGGGTGATTGCTTTGTTGGTGGACATAGAGGATTTCGTTGTTGGGTTTCATGAAGGGTTTGTGAAATCCACTTGTAAGGTCCAGGGTTATGTCTAGGACATTTATGGTTTTTTGTTTGCTTGGATGGTGATTTTGAGGCCATTTGACTAGAAAATTTCACTGACTTCTTGTTTCTTTTTCTCGATTTGTTTAGGTGTTGCTTTGCATATTGCCAGACCATCTTCACGGTAGAGACCAACTTGGCCTTTACATTTCAGTTTGATGAGGGACAACAAGTAGGTGCCAATGGGTTCGCATGTCTTGGCTCCATCATACGAGCCCATCGTCACATCAAATAAGTTGCTGGTGTTTTTCTTTTCCCATGGCATGTTGTGGTGATACAACAGTGATTTTTTTGCGTGTGTGATAATGTGGCAGTCTTGCAGAGTGATGTGCGTGAATTGGGATGCATAGTCAAGTGCCTTTGTCAGAAGCTGCTCGGAAATGGATGGGTAGAAGTCACATACATCGAAAGTTATGAATGCGTGTTGGGACTTGTTTGGGATTGCCTGAAACCATTCAATGACATTTGACAGGCTGCATGCAAGAACGTCCCCTAGATTTTTTGGCCATTTTGAAAGTGTTCAAAAATAGCTGAATTTTGGCATGCAGGCTTCGTTGTACCTGAGAAACATTGCTCTGAATTTTTTTTGGCTGGGGCACTCTTCGTTCTTGAGAAATAACGTATGCAAAAGGCTCAGTTTTCCAAGCGGCATCTTTTGGAGATCTTTTGTTGAACAAAAAACAAAAGAAACATTATTTTGTTGAACAGCAAACAGGCAGACTGTTTATAGTGTATTCCACTGAATCTTAGCTGT
>Ga0126338_10000755_pt1:15000-18814 | contig 18814 bp, 9 predicted proteins | sample OrbCmetagenome_2_FD_92529 | JGI IMG/M metagenome (GOLD analysis project Ga0126338, IMG submission 92529) | Coral microbial communities from Petempiche,Puerto Morelos, Mexico - Orbicella C C metagenome | ecosystem: Host-associated > Invertebrates > Cnidaria > Coral | place... | reverse complement strand
TCTAGATTTTCCCATCTAGACCGCCATCTAGACCGGTTTCATTTTGCGTTGAAAAAGTAGCAAACTAAAATACAAAAATGTTCACCATTTTCTTTTATTTTCTTCTCAATCATTTATGGAAGTACCAAAAAGCCTGATGGCCAAAAAAAAAGTAAAGAGGCCGAGCAAATTTCGGCAGGTTTAGGTTAAGCTCATCGCCGTTCGCAAGCGAAATATCAGCAAACCAGTTATACTAGTTATATTAAACGAATTAGAGTTTTCTTCTTTGCCATATAATAAACATTCTTACTAACCGAGCTAAGTCGATCTGTATGGGAGAATGTTGACCTCGGTCGTGTGTACAGACCTCACTGCGTTCGGTCTGTACTCACGACCTCGGTCAAGATTCTCCCATACAGACCTCCAGCTCGGTTAATAAGAGCTAAATACAAGTCGTAAGTTTATCCTTTTTAATTTTGATTGGATTGATGAACAATACGCTTATACCATATTTGGAATGCTAAGCACCAGGACTTCTCCCGTAGTGGCGGGAAAGATATCAAAGATGGCTGACATGGAAGCAAGTTTAATGGAAGGGACAGAAAAAATTCAAAAGGTAGGTTTGCGTCAAGATACCTAACTATTTTTGAAGAGGTTCGTTTTAAATAAAGTTCATTAATCCAATCAAAATTCGAGTATTGGATCGAGTCTTGTTTTGAATTTTCTACTCTTCACTTGAATAACGGACTATTGAAACGAGTAATGAAATCAAATCTCAGATAATGAACTCATTCATTCACCCTTGACAGGAACGCTTGAGCTGTTTTGACGGTAAACCTAGTAGTAGAGCGGCTAAGACTCAATTCAGAAACTTATCTAATGGAAAAAACTCACCCTTCATCGCATGCTCGTAGTTATATGCCAATCACTATGTTTCTTTGACTGATTATCCAGTTCCAAATGATTATCAAACCCGCCCACAAAATCCTCAGGCTAACCCACAGAAAATGTCGAAGTAAGCCCAATATATGAATACTTCCTCCTCTTTTATAGAAGAATAAATATGGCCGTTCTGAACTGTATCAGGATCAAATCTTCTCACATACCATTTACCTTTACAACAAGAAATTTGATTGGCTGCTTATAGTAGATCCAATCTGATTGGTATGACATACATACATCTCTCACTCACTCACTCACTCATCTACTGACCAGTCCATGACATACCCCGACGCGCCGACTAAGAGGTATTTCTTTTTACAAAAACATAACTAAAAAAATAATTTTATATTTTACCTACGAATCTCGCGATACTCTAAAATCATTTTCCTTTGTTTCTTAGCGTCAAAACCATCACGAAATGGAACCTCGGACAGGGCGAAAAATTTGAAACAAAAATTTAAAAAATGGCCGTCGTGGTTCACGTTCTCCGGACAACGCAGAATTTGGTCATTTCACATTGCTGTTTTGCAGAAGACGGCAAAGAAATGTACCATTAAACCTTTTTGTTTAACGACGGTCTCGTTGCCGTCGTGGTTTTCTTAAAATACTGGTTTGAACCCAGGAGTATCAGTAGTTCGTGTAGTGTGATCGTCCGGGTGAGGGTAGTTCTGAAAAGAACTGTTGTTGGTGACTGACGTTTCGACAACCTGAGCGGAGGTCATCTTCAGAATCAAGTGAATAGTGTTTGTTAGTCGATGATGTTATAAGTCTGGTCTGTTGAACGTGATTGGACAGTTTAGCCATGATGGTATTGGCTGAAAGGCTCGTGTATAGTTTGTCATCAGTCATTGGTAGGTTTCGATCCGTCTATTGTTAGTCAAACTAGTCGGGTTTTGGTCCGTGTATTGTTAGTCAAATTAAGTCGGTCTGTTAGAAGTCCGTTTGTCGGCTTCGTTTCCGTCATGGATAAGTCGTTTGTAAGGCGCCGGTAGTTTTTGACATCTGTTAAGAGGCGTTTGTTCTAGCTTGAATAGGCTTGTCACTTCCATTTCATAACATAAAATGTAGGGGTAACCACGCGTTTTTTCAAGTTATTGATCTTTTTTGAAAACTTTTACGGTGCCTGTTACATTTTTTCCTGTCGGGAGAACTCGAAAAAGCTGTGGAAACACTCGCCTACGGCTCGTGTTCCCACAGCATTTCTCGTTCTCCCAAACTTCCACCCTTCTGTCAATTTAACAAATTGACGTCAGTTTTTCATGCGTCTGTCCTCTTATTGATGATAAATTGCGTCATAACATTGTCAAAGTGGCTGTGGAACCACGAGCCGCAGGCGAGTGGTTCCGCAGTAAACTTTGACAACATTATGACGCAATTTATCATCAATAAGAGGACAGACGCATAAAAAACTGACGTCAATTTGTTTTTTACAATAACAAGACCCTAAAATGGTCAAAAACCGGGAATAAATGAGGGGAAAAGACGCCGTAAATTTGCCGTAAACAAACATAAGTGAATTTTATTCAAAATGACGCGAACATTGTCAATAGCTGGTTTTCACATGACGTCACTAAAATTCAAACAACAAAACTATTGATCTTCCTGAGATTTTACTTTAATGATGTATAAGAGCAGCTGAAAAATACTATTCATACAAATTTTCGCTCCGATTGGGTTCTTGGTTTTGTGATACACTACGCTTGAATTGCTAAGCTTTTGCGTGACGCGGCAGTTACATGACGGCCTAGAGAGCTGTCATGATAAATAAAAAAGTGACTTATTTCGGGGAGCTTGGCTATCTGAACAGTTTATATCTTAGAAAAAGCATTATTTTAATGTTTTAGAGTTTCTCGAGGAAAAAATTCACGCTTTTGTAGCAAAACTCAGTGACATATGTTTCTGGTGGTTTCCGGCCGCCATGTTGGTGCCCATACGGATGGGCACCAGCATGGCGTCTCCATACAAATCTCTGTAAATTTGGGTAAAAAATTTTCTTCGCATATCTCGCATAAGAAAAATTACTGTGACCAGAATTTTGGCGAGAGTCTTTGCATATTTACCTTCTTTTATTTCCCAGATTCTGGACTTTATCTATTGACCGGTTTTGATTTTTATTTTGATCTATTTTGAATCGCGTGACACTGAAAACCAACAATAGCTTTTCGATTGGCTACTTAAAAAAGCCCATAAAATCTCATTGGTTAAAAGTTGACAGTTTGACAGCTGAAAGTTGAACTTGAAAGTTTGCATAAATTGAAATTTTATCCGTCTGTACTCTTATTGATAAAAATGAACCGCTCAGCGCGCGACGAATTTGACAGTTATGGTAAAAAAACTCGGTAGAAACACGGTACATGTGTTCTATTTCTTCAATAAAACATGGGTTTTTGACCAATCAGAGCGCGCGTAGGGTCCTATCTATATTATAACTATAAACCAAAAAAATTTTGCTCCGCGCAAAAAGGCCTAGGTACGAGTTTTAGCGCTACAGTGATACACAGGACATTTAGGTAGCGGTTTTCACTGTAAGGTTGCGTAAGAGATGACAACAGTAGATGAAGGTAAACTATTCATTCTTTTCATTCCTTCATTAACTGTCTTCCTACTCAACAAGATTGTGTGCTCCTGTGGACATACCGGCATGGCTTCAGGAAACTTGTTCACGTGAAATGGCAATCTTGCTCAATGTTTACACAAACCTCGCTGTGTCCTTTTAAAGCCTCGCTCGCATTCGTAAAAGTCAGCAAACCTGACGCGAAGTAGATACAGCTCAAACTGAACTAAACGTCGGTTGGGAATTTGAAAATGAAATTTGGCTAAGGTGCGCATGGATAAAGGAAACTGCGTCCTTAATTTTGAATTTCGTTATTAAATGTGTGAATTTCTCGCGTAT
>Ga0126338_10000755_pt1:0-10000 | contig 18814 bp, 9 predicted proteins | sample OrbCmetagenome_2_FD_92529 | JGI IMG/M metagenome (GOLD analysis project Ga0126338, IMG submission 92529) | Coral microbial communities from Petempiche,Puerto Morelos, Mexico - Orbicella C C metagenome | ecosystem: Host-associated > Invertebrates > Cnidaria > Coral | place... | reverse complement strand
ATAATAACTACAATTTAAACACCTGGACATTTAGTCAATCATGGAATTATAGTGTAAAGTAAGCAAAATATTTACCTATGGTAAATGTCATCCCAGAAGCCATTTTTCCAGGCTTAGAGTTTGCTACACACAAATGAGAGAATAAGATGTCAAAATTGAGGTAACTGAGCACAAAAGAGTTGTACAACCTTTTATCCTTGTAATAATATTATTGTTGCATGGCTGACTAAGGGTATTGTTTGTGACACAGCAGCATTCCTCACAAAATAAAGAACATGTACTTCTACGAAAACATTAGTCATTTACTGATGAACACTTTGCAGTTGATACCCAGGTAAAAACCTGTGAAATACCTTACAGGTATTTGAATGTTACTTGTTTCGCTCCCAACCAAGTTCGCAACCCTGAACTCATTATAAACTTAAAGTTTCTATTTCGGGTTCACCTTCACCTTCAATGGATTAAAGGACAAGAAATAAACATGTTTTGTGTGATTTTGTTTCACATTATGCCCACAATGTTGTCTCTTTTGCTCAGTAAGAGAAAGAGAAATTTTAAACACTTGGTTGCTATTTAAATCGATATAGGTGTGCCAGGTAATCAGAGTCTGACTCAGATCTCAGATAAAGAATGCACCTGTATGTAAAATTTCTGGGGGGCCATGAAACATTGATCCAATGCCATGACCTGCTAAATTGGGGCATACTGTGAATCCATCCTTCCTGGCCATGAACCTACAAACAAACAAAGTACAAAAAACCAACCATGGGATTTTAATCTTGCATTATCACATGGCAAGGTAGCCTTGAGATAAATCCAAACATTCTAATTGGTTCTTTCTTGGTCAGGATTTTGGTATACCGTTGATTTCCATGGAAACAGTCATGAGGCATGTATTTTTGGGGCCTAAGTGCCATATAATAAACTTCTTACAAACCTAGCTTGCTCTAGCCGTACTAGAGAATATTGGTCCTTGATCGTTTTTGTACGAACCTCGCTGTACTCGGTCCATAAGTTGCAACCACCTCAGGCCAATACTCTCAGCAGTACACCACTCACACTTGGTTAGTAAGAGGTTACTATCTGAAGACAGTGTGTTATTTCCTGTTGACTATGATAATATTTCATGGTTTAATTTACAAACTTACTCCAAATGCCAAAGATATATTACTCACTCAATTGTGTTACCAATCCAAGAAAATCGTACGCCAGGTTTACAGATATTAACAGCAGCATCAAGACAACGTTGACTGCTTTCTAGTAATCTTTGTCCCTGTTCATCAACAACACCCACCAAGAAGGTCTCGCACAAGTCTCCATGCATGCCTCCTATGTATACCTAACAAATGTTCCATCATTCAGTTAAATATATTTAAAGAAAGCCCTCTTGACTATAATCTAAAGCACAGAGAACTTATGTCTAGCATCTGTAGCAGAAAATGACCTTCAGGAGAGGGAGAGTCCCATATAAAAAGGACAGGGGTGTTTGTTAGAAATTTCAGAAAGAATCCCTAAGAGGTACCAGGAGCCTGTTCTGTGGGTGTGGCTCAATTTCCCCCCTGCCACCACCCCCCACCCCAATTCAAAAAAAGCATGTTAACTGAATACATGTACACACCGTTTTGTTGATGAATTGTCAATTTTCAGCATAAATGAGGAAAAATTCTAAATCACTTGATCATGAAATATCTCTTGCCATATTTGTGTTTTGCTCAATACCCAAAGGCACCACAAAAGCTCCCCTGTGGACCCTTTGAGGCTGAACACCCTCAGAGGTACCAAAACCCCTAAAAGGTACAATGAGCACCTCCATCTTTTTTATATGAGAGTCTCCCCCACCCCCAGAACCCCCGCTCCCCCCACCCACCCACCTGGGAAAATGACCCGGACAATAAAAAAATGCTGCTCCTCCCAAATGAGTGGCTAGTTTAATGATGCATATTCCGGTCATCATCATGATAAGAACAACAGATGTGTCATGACTGTCACTACAGGATCCCACTTAACACAACTCTTAATATTTTATCAAAATAAATAATCATGAGCCTGTACATGCACAAACTAAGAAAGAGATAAATGCTACAAATCCCTACCTTAACTAATAAAAATAACGGTGGATCTCATCAAACAGGTAAAATATGAAGACAAAAAGACTACTGAGTGGGCTTGAAATAAAAAAGGCACCCAATCTTTAATTACTGAGCTCTTTCTGCTAATTTCACAACCAACACTTGTTATTTACTTCATTTACACTTACTGAAACATCCACACTAATGATGTCACCATTCTTTAAAGACCTACTGCAATGGTAAAATACAAAGTACAGTCACATGACAACATTAAAATCATTCCCATAGGGAACATTTTTTTGTAGAATATTTTATAGAATCAACATATTAACTGGTTAATATGAAGAAATGTAAAATATATCTCCTGGACATAGAGGCATCAATTTAATTACACTTTACCAGAAATATATTTTTTTCAATTGGTCTCTTTTTCTCGCACACAGTTTTTCAACTTTGATGACTACATATGAATTAGGCTAAAACTTAGCAACAAATCTGTGAACAATCAAGGATCAGTTGACTGATGGTGGATCCACAAAATTCAGAAACAGGCATTTGGGGCAACTTTAAAAACAAAAGCTCCTCTGAGATTTGAAATGCCCCTTATGAAAGAGGGTGAAAGGCAGACTCCCCTCAGCCAGGGAAGAACAACTGATTTTCACTGGCAGGTAAAACTATTCGAAGTGAACTTCTAATAAAAAGGAAAACTTTCTGCAAGATATCCAAACCAGCCAGGTAAAATCGTCTTCACAGCCAGTCAGTTTGCCTGCTGCTGGGTCCTTAATGAAACCCCTGCCTCAGTCCTCCCCTTAAATCTGCTTAATATACAGTCAAACCTCCACTAACAGCCGCTCTCTACCGTGGTCACTTTCCCCTCTCCTCAAGGTGGCCATTGTGGAGAGGTTCAACTATATTAACCACCTTGATTGGCCACTGATCTGATTTACTGAGAGTTGAGGAGATTAAGAGGTATGGTCAGAGGCAATTCTTCCAAAGATGATAATGATATGATATGATGAACTCAACTCTATCAAAAACATGTTAACTATTAGGACTGGTTTTCACTTGAGTGTTGAAAGCTTCAAGCAATTAGCCTAAAAAGTTTACACGACTTTGTGCATCCAATCAGAAGTAAAACTAAAACCAGTTATGACTAATTAACTTGCACACATTTTCCAATGTTTTGCACCTGCTACACATAATTGCTTTTTCCTTTGTGATTGGCCGAACCAATTATTTTGGTGTTGGTTTTACAACACACAATTGAAAACTGGTCAGTGTAAAATGAAGACTGCGGACTGTGGACTGAAGCTGTAAACTGCAGACCGGGGCTTAAATGTAGATTAAGGGTAAAATGCAGACTGCAGATGTTTTAACTGAATCGCGTTACCATTTCCATCATTGAGAGCTAACTGCAAACAGGCCTACTGGAGCGTTATTCAGGCTAACCTGAGTGATATTTAGGCTAACCAGACCACAGTGACAGACTTTCACTCCACTTAGCCTGAATAACATTGTATACAGTTGGCACTAGATAATGGAAATAACATGATTTAAACTTAAAAGTCTGTAGTCTGCAGTCTACATTTTACCCCTAGTCTGCAGTCTGCATTTTACCCTCAGTCTGCATTTTACTCCCAGTCTATACTCTGCAGTCCGCTGTCTGTGTTTTACACTAACCAAATTGAAAAGCCTTCAATTTAAGAGCATCACTGTTAACACTACCTATCAGGTATTCCATGAACAGCCACATTATTAACAGATGTACAAACAGACTTGGGAAATTTTTTGTAGTTCAGAGGAGATGGATAAGCTCCAAGTGAAATGGCTGCCTGGTGCACAGCTTTGTCAATATCTTCTGTTGTCACTCCTTCCTTGATAGAAAAACAGAAATGGCTTAAAGGACTCAAATGAATAATATATTTCATTATTATTATTATTATTATTATTATTATTATTATTAATTAAAATTATAAATTAAAATTTGAAGACTTGGGTGAGTTAAAGGCACTCGAAAAACAGTTGTCATAACAGGTTTACTGGTCATCATCTTCCTTGGAATCTGCTCAATGAACAACTACCGTTCACTTGTCAATGGCCATAGTGATCTGGGCTTATTCTTTCGTTGGTTCATAAACGACCAAATATGAGAGTCAGAACTTAGGGAAAAGTTCCACTGATTTCTCTCATGATTATAATATTTTCTTCAATCTTATGTCTAAGTTTGCATGAGACTTAACCACATTGCTTGAACCATTCCCAGGTAGGGGGGGGGGAAGACTTCCATATAAAAAGAACAGGGGTGCTCATCGCAAAATTTTGCAAGAGAGGTTTCAAGATCCTGTTTTGTGGGCATACCTGAAATTTTTTTTACCCCCAAGAGGTACCAATCCTAAAACACCAAATTATGTCTTGTCATATATTTTTTTCAGCTCAATGTTCTAAAAGTCACCACAAAAGCTCCCACCGTGGACCTTTTGCAGCTGAACACCCTAAGAGGTACCAGAGATACCAAAACCGTTTTTTTTTTTTTTTTTCAATCCCCAAAAGGTACAATGAGCACCCCCATCCTTTTTGTATCAAAGTTCTCCTCCTGGGGAACCATTTTGACTGTCGTAAACTCAAGTCTCACCTTAATATTATCTCTGGCAACATTGAGGACTTTTCTTGCTGTTCTACATGCTGTTCTCATTGCAGCAATTTGCTCATCTGTTTTTATCTCTATGGATCTAGGTACAACTGGGGGTACACCACTTTTAGCATAAGGTGGCTGTTTGATGTGAGAAGGTACGTGACCCGCTGGAGAAACTTTGTAGCATAGTTCCGTGATTACTTCAAATGGTGTGTTTGCTGAATAATTTCTGCAGGTAAAGTGGCATAAAATATCTACTGGTTATTAACATGCCTGCCAGGTACTTGTTTGTGAGATCACAATGCTGAATAAGTCCCTTAAAATGATACACAAGTTTATCCACTGTACAAATGATAATTATGTTAATTATGCTAGAAAAAACCCTTGAGTCTATGCATTTGGCACATAATAATTAGCTTTGGTTTTCATGCATGCCAAATTAACTTTCAAATGATTTCTAGATAGAGGGCCCACTTATCATTAGAAAGTTGACACAGCCAGCATTTTTGTAATCTGCATCCAACGATTGTAAGAAATTGCTGGCGTATAACATTAATTACCAAATAATAAAATAAATTTCTAATGCACTATTGTAAATATTTAAGTAGAATGTTCCTTGAGAAAATCATACCTGCATTTACAGTTGATGAGCCTTTTAAACAGCTGTACTTCTTTATCTGGAAGACAAATTAAAGATTTCCAAATCATCAGAGGGGGTTATTGGAATACATTCTTGTTTCAAGTATCAACTAGTTGTACAACACCCATGTCTACAAGACTTGTGTCTTTAACCCAAAATGGTAGGCAGTAGAATGACATAAGCTTAATTATTATATGGCTAGCTCCATGAGTGAGCAAGATGAACCACATCCTGCACTGTGATTGGCTACCCGAGCGGGCAAGATGGTACTATCTTGCCCGCTCAGGATTACCCGCTGTGTCCTGCTAGTTGTTCGGTCAAGATGGTGTTTGTGGACCTTAACTCTGTCCCAGTCTAAAAACATGCAAAAAATGAACTGTCTTGGCGAATAATCCAGCAATCTTGACCTCACACTTTGTCAATAACCCATATGTACAGCACTTATTTCCTCATGTATTTTTTCCTGCTGTAGGTATGGTTTTTCATATAAATTATGTTTATTACCTTAAAGGTATTTGATGTAACCATCTTGGTATTACATTACCAAATAAATGAGTAAAATAAATCTGAATAAAATGTGACATTCGAAAACTGAACGTAGAGATAATTTAGAGTTGTACTTAGACAAATATTTAGGGGTGGGCGAGACCGGATAAGCAAGAAATCCTAAAAATAAAATACCAAGAAACAAGGATGTTGGCAAGTAATTAAGCTTAAGTCAATAATAGTATAACATTTCTCGTGAGACGGAAAAAAATCCTGGGTTTAATGCTGATCACATGGCGTTGGTGGGTTCGAGTTTTGTTTTGTCTTTTTTTTTTTTTTGGAGGGGGAGGGATTAAGTAAAAACTAAATGACATTGTTAGCAGCTAGATTTTTCAGCAATATGACCATAATCTTATTAACTTACACTTTATAAACTCAAACAGCCGTTGAACCCACATCACGGAGACATATCAATAAATATGGCGTCCAAATCCTTCTTGGATCCATGCCTCCGCAAATGACGGCATATTTACCGGAAGTAACGAAATCTCCTAGTGATTTCAACCAAAAGCCCGGGAAAAGTGCTTCAGACATCTGAAATTGCTCCGAATTATAGGCGTTAAAATTGAATTGTGTCGGTTTTGCTGAAGCGAAAGGGAAAAAAGTCATGCCTTTTTGTACAGAGGAGCTTTTTTTTTTCCTTTTATTTATGGAGTCAATATTCCGGTACCGCTGGAAAGGAAATGATGATCTTCGATGATCTGATGTTTACGTCAAAAATGCTAACTTCCTCGTTTTACAAGAAAAAACGAAGGAAATGTAGAAGAATCTACGAGCAAAATTTTGACTACATGCATATGAGTACGTGTATCGGCTTTTGTTTTACTTATAATTAGCGCTGTTCAGCTTGGCCGAACAATCGCCTAAAGGAAAGAATTTTAAACTCGCCAAATATCTGTAGGATAATGCTTTTAGGTCCTTTCAGCGTCTTTCATCTTATGCTTCCCAAAAAGTTAGCACTTTCAATTTGCTAGCAATATCAGCATGATCAGTTTGGAACTGAAAAGATATGCTTTAGCGTGCAACTGAATTGCTTTATTTTTTGAATTGTATTTTGGCCTCCAATAGCTGTCGTCATGAGAATCAACATATCCAAAAGGCTAATTATAAGAAACAGTGAAATCTTGAAACTTTGATCCGAGCATGACTCAGCATATCAGACAAATAATTATGATTAATTATTCAACAGAATTCTTGGAAGACAAAACCGGATGTTATTTGTCAGTTCTACGTCACTGAAGTGCTGCAATCGCGATTATAAATTGCGTTAGCCTCGAACAAAATATTATAACCTCGCAGCTTTTGAAGCAGTATTCGGTTTCTCGCGCTGAAAATTTTGAGCGTCGCAAGGTGAGAAAAGAAATGGCCACAATTGGACTTCGGAGAATATCTGTTTCAATAAGAGGGATTATAAATTGCTCTTCTTTTGTGAAACACATTAATGTCACATTGGCTGAGAGCGATTCTTTCAAATTAAGGGGAATTCTTCTTCCGCAGCGGACAGCGGTGAGTAAAATATTATTTACCTCGAACATTATTATGCAAGATAATTTTAAAAACAAGGCGTGAATTAAATCCTACTGAAAACAGTAAGATGTCATAAAACGAAATGAAAATGCTTAAATTTCTTGAACTTTTTACTTCTTGATACAATGTCATATAAAACTACGGAATGGTGAATTAAATATATTCTTAGTACCGGTGTTTCTAAACAAGTGTACCCTTGTACGTCTTTGGTGAGAATTTTCCACACGAACGTTTATAATAAATAATGTACTTTATGGTATTTCAGATGGCGTCCACAGTACGCCGGAGGAATTTGAAAACGAAGCTTTATTTTAGGCCTTCCGTCCACACAAAACCGTCACGAAAACGAGCTTTTTCAAAAGCGTTCTTCAAACCGGAGGAATTACAAAACGCCGGATTTCGTTTTCGTGTGGACGGAAAACATTTTGAAAACGGAGCTTTTCGAAACCGATGGCGCAATGATAATCATGTGATTCCCATGACTGAGTTTTCTTCAAAACACAAATTCAAAGTAACCGGTGATTGTTGCGTTGTAAAATTCTTCCGGCGTAGTGTGGACGGAAACATTTGAAGCGTTTTCAGATAGACTTGCCACAAGTCGACCTTTGCTTTTATAGAAAGTCTAGTTTTCTGAGTGAAACATCCGTTTTCAAATTCCTCCGGCGTAGTATGGGAGAGACCTTACATTTTACTCGTAATTTCGTCGCATTTGTAAACCTTGCTCGGTCTGTTGGGGAAAAAGGGGGCGCTTTCCATTCGACCAAAAATTCTGGTGTGAATTTCCGGAAATTTTCATGGGCGAATGGTGTAGAATTTTCCGGTTGACTGTACCAGAGTGGAAGGCGATAACTCACACTTTCGTTCGCTTAGAATTTTTCAATGACTTCGAGGGTTAAATCGCAAATATAGAATCATAAAGAGCACTGATATGTCGACATGGTGACTTTTTAAAGCCCATGACGGCAGGGACCTTATACAAACCACAACGGCAACGAAAACGTCGCAGAAGGGTTTAATGAGTGGCACAATGGCTCTGCACGCGTTATAAGTCTTTGTACATTTCTTTCCAACCTATGCAAAACAAACAAGTACACCACGGGGGCTTTATTGGTATTTAAAAACGCTTTTTTGACGAATTTCAGCTAGTATTTCTCGACAGATAAGTGGCAAGTAAAATATTAATCCATTTTTGAATACACGTCGCCGCCATCTTTGTCTGGGATGATCGTGGTGATCGCGGCCAAAAGATCTAGCACTGAATAGAAAGTTGCAAATTTACATACTTTCCGAAAAAAGAGGACAATCTCGCGAGGTATTCCCTAATTTTCGAAAATTTCGGAATTTTTGGTTGAATGGAAAGCGCCCAAGGACTTGTCGAGATTCACTTCCTTGAAGTGTCTAAAAATAACTGCGGCGGCGAAGAAAGGGAAACAAAAAATTTAAAACTGCTATTACCGACTATAAGATTGGAAGATAGCAAACCTAATGAAAGTATTGTTTTATCGTACGTGAGGCGAAACACGAGAAAAAAGTTGAACATATACAAAATGAAATGACAGCTACCACGGAAGTCGCGAGGGAGGGCGGCAAAGCTGAGCAGCTGTAGGTATCGAAAGGTAGGTGGTAACGAAAACACTTTATGAGTTACCAAGGACATTGCAATTAAGCAAATGATTTTCTAACCAAAGCACGCTAATGATGCTAAGACAATATTTTTTTTTTCAAAAAGTCGTTCCTGTCCCACATAGTCCTAAGAAATAACTTTTTCATAGTAGATCATGCACTCATATTTTATCTCGAGCGCTCACATGGACAGCCAAAAAGCAGTTGAAATAGTTTCTGACCCAAATGATTACTGTCAACTCCGACAGGTTTCCCTGTTGTCAACGAACGCCATTAAAAGAGAACCAGGTGACGAGCAGTCAACGCCACAGGTTACCACTCAATTCAAGGAAATTGTCATCGATCATTTTGGAAAAGACGGAAATACAACAGGAAATGAAGAGTATAGAATGCCACACCCAGTCTGGTAGGTTTTAAAATAACCGATTGATATACACCACTTACAAGTATCTCCCTGTCTCTCCCCTTTAGTCCATCTCAGCTACTCAAGAAAGTCGAAAAAAGTATCACTCGGAAGCGCAATGCTGCTCACTTTTAACATAGTTTGGCCATGTATTTTCTGCGGGACAGTTTTTTGCCAATGGTTCCGGGTCACGCGTTTTGCATATGACAATTAGGGAGCTTAAGAAAACCACGACAGAAACAGCAACGGCAACGTCGCTAAACAAAAGGCTTAATGAGGAGAACAACGGCTGTGCACGTGCGTCATAATTCCTGGTACATTTCTTTGCCGTCCTCTACAAAACAACAACGTGAAATGACCAAATTCTGCGTTGTCTGGAGAACGTAAACCACGACGGCTAATTTTTTAAATTTTTATTTCGAATTAATCGATGAGTCCCAGATTCAGTTTCGAGATAGCTTTGACAGTGATAAACAAATTAAATGACTCTAGAGTACCACAAGGTTCGTAGATAAAATATTAACTCATTTTTTAGTCGACGTGGTTTCTTAAATCTCCTT
>Ga0126338_10000753_pt1 | contig 18818 bp, 7 predicted proteins | sample OrbCmetagenome_2_FD_92529 | JGI IMG/M metagenome (GOLD analysis project Ga0126338, IMG submission 92529) | Coral microbial communities from Petempiche,Puerto Morelos, Mexico - Orbicella C C metagenome | ecosystem: Host-associated > Invertebrates > Cnidaria > Coral | place: Petempiche,Puerto... | reverse complement strand
AGAGACAAGCGGTTCTACATTGGAAAAGAAGTGCTGTCTCATAACAATTCTTACTTATAGCCTTGAGTGAAATGCAATGAAAAAGGTCTGTAAGCTCGTACAACTTGAATACTTGTAAATTTCCCCAGCAGGTAGACAAACATCAACATCAAGATCTGGGTGTGTGTGTGTGTCGGGGGGAGGAGGAGGAGAGTACTCTATGATTTCTTTGGCACGAGTGTCCTCTGTGACCCAAGAACCCTTAGCCTTTACCACTCTCTGTTCAGCTGCAATTTTGCCACCCTAACTATTCTGTAATATGTGTGCAACAAAAGCCAACGAAAAAAGCCTACGCTTTGTGAGATAAGTGCGACCATGCGTGGTACGAACGCGGCTTGTTTTAACAGCCTTTAAAAATACACCAATAATTGCAAGTTCACCAACATGTTTCATCTCTATATTACTTAATCCACGAGTTTGATGATAGGTCTCCTTTGATTGTCATTGGTATAGAGATTCTTGGCTGCACAATAAGACGCTCGCGTTCCATCAAAGGGCTTGAAATTGAACCCAGGAAGATGTGTAAAACTGGCACAGTATGTGGATGATACCAGCATTATTGTTAGAGATGCTCAATCCATTCACAATCTCTTTGACCTGCTTGCAGTGTTCGAAAAGTGTTCAGGAATGAAAATAAACCAATCAAAATCAGGACTGCTACAATTAGGATCAAAACATTTCTGTAAAGATAAAATTTTAAATCTGACTCTGCTTGATGAACCTACACTTGGTGTTTAATTCTCTCATGACGAAAAGAAGGCTGAACAAAAAAACTTCTTCGACAAGCTGGATCCTTTGAAAAAAATTCTTAATATATGGTCATCAAGAGACATCACACTCTATGGAAGAATCAAATTAGGTAACACTTAAGCGCTTTCAAAACTGACACTTGTTTGCAGCGCACTTAAAACTTCAGTATCGTTTTCGGATAATGTCAACAAAATAATATCTAATTAAATATGGAAATACAAACAGCCAAAAATTAAGAAATCCACTATTATGAAAAGTAAAGAAGGCGGACTCAAAATGACAGATTTTACAACGTTTGATAAGGCATTAAACTTATGTTGGGTGAAGCGTCTTTGCTCACCTGATGAGTCCCTGTGGAAGAAAATTCCAAACTTTTTGCTTCCTAATGTAGGTGGTTCATTACTCTTTCAGTGCAATTATGACATCAAGTATGTGAAACTAAACTAATGACAATTTTCTGAATTTCTATATGAATTTAATCTCGTACTGGCAAAATTTAAACGTCACTGTGCTGCAATGAAAATTGGATACTCTGAACCAAATCATCTGGAATAACAGGTTTATAAAAGTTGGTAAACCGTCGGGGTTTTATGAAAACTAGCATCATGCTGGCATTGAAAAGCTGTCCAGTCTGTTAGACAAGAATAAGAACCAATTTCTTACTTTCAATGGTTTTCAGCAAAAATTTCAACTAAAATGCAACTTCTTACAGTATTATGGCTTGCTGTCTACAATACCCCAGCAATGGAAAGATATGATAAAGCATCCTAATTCACAAGAATCCGCTGCTTCTACCATTGACATCGATAGATTGCCTTACAAAACACTCTACAATTTAACAATTTCAAGCAAGAACCTTCCTCCCCCAACTTCTGACAGCCAACTTATAATTACCACTTGTGGCTTCGTCAGCAACAAAAGACACGTAATATACTCATTGCCATTTCAAGTCATGTGTCACACTCACAGTCACACTTGTTTTGCTTTCTTCATTACGTTCTTCCCCACGGATTTCCAAGCAAAAGAGAGACAGCTTGCAGTCTATTGAGGACATCAAGATCAACAATGTTTAGCTGCTCTTGTGGAGTCTAGCAGCCCCTCTAAAGAACGATCTTGTTGGACATTCCAGGACCATGGACTTGGTTTTCAGCCTGACTCTCCCCACAAGCCCATCTCTCCTGATTGGTTTTACTTTGAGAATGTGACCAAGGGGCCACAAGTCTTCTACCATGAGTACAATGTCTCCAGTTTCAAAATAACACCTTTATCTTTGCAGTGATTGCCTTCTCGCTTATAAACTCCCAGATACCGACTTTTCAAAACAAACTCCAACCGAATGGAATAAAACTAAGCATAAGCTCACAAGTATGCATTGCGGACCTATTTTTTATAAGTGTCCAAGTCCTCAGTTCATGCAACATGCTTGTGTTTAAATCAAGTGTGACAACAAATAACAGGCTTAGAACGTTGAAGTGACGGGTTTCAGTCACGTAGAAAAATCTAAAGATGACAATGAGTGGATTAAAAACTAACCTCTAAAGCACATTTTCTGCAAATATGCAAACAGGTATAAAACTCACAAAAACAAGAAGATCTGTTAGATCTTATAACCACGCTTTTAAAATTTAACTGTTTTCTTAGCACTACAGTCGCAATGCAGTGCACATTCCAAAGTAGTCCTTGATGATTCATTTATTACTGTAGACATCACATCACTTGATCAACACAAACTGTATTATTGCACTATCAGTCATAGCCGTTGTGAAATCTCCGATAACGTAATGGTCTTAATCACTTTTCTCGGGTTATGTATGGGCATGAACGATATAAACGATTCGATAATAATGCTATTAACAACAGCTTTCTTTATTAAAAGTCACAATTAAATTTAATTGGTTTTTCAATAAGTAAAGGGGTAGCAAAGTAGTCACACGAGCCACATAATTCAAGAATTACATTATCCACGGCTACCTTTAGTATGGTGGTTATTTCCCTACCAATGACGTAATCCTTGCATGTTCTGACACATTCTTTGCTTGGCTTGCAAATATTTAATTTTCCTTCCGATCTATGAACTCGCTGTGATGAAACAGCCAAAGAATTCACTTCATTTGCCTAAACCCACAAGCAATACTCGCAAAATTGCAAATAAATTAATGACCGTTGCGTCTGGAGAAATAAATTTGCAAAGTAAACAAGATCTTATTTGTCATGTAGCGAAAGTGAAAGCTGCAATGTCAGCGCATTCCATGGTTGATGTAATACTTTTTTTTTAGCATATTTGTTATCCCCTTCGAATCTAACGCTTCAATAAAACCAAAAGAAAACATATTTTACACACAATAAAGAAAACAATATCCATAACATTGTCCCTGTATTAATGTTTCAACAGCTTTTAGTGAATAAACATCACAGGTTGCATGATTCAAAATTTGGCCGAGAGGAAGTTTGGGTCTGATCACCGACAAAACTAAAGAAACAAGAAGATCTTTTAGATCTTACAAACGCACTTTTAAAAGTTAACTGTTTTGGTGGCACTACAGTCGCAATGCAGTGCACATTCCAAAGCAGTCCTTGATGACTTATTGAGTTCTTAAGACCAACATCACTTGATCAGCACAACCTGTATTATTGCAACTGCAGTCATAGCTGTTGTGAAATTTCCAATGACGTAATGGTCTTATTCTGGAACTTTCTTCGGGATATGTATGGGCATGAACGATATGAACGATACAATAATAACACTATTAACAACAGCTTTCTTTCTTAAAAGTCATGATTAAATTTAATTGGTGTTTTCCACGAGTAAAGAGCTAGCAAAGTAGTCACACGAGTCACATAATTCACAACTTCCGTTATCCACAGCTACCTTTAGTATGGTGGTTATTTCCCTACCAATTACATAATCCTTACACATTCTGACATGTTCTTTGCTTGGCTTGCAAATATTTAATTTTCCTTCTGATCACCGAACTCGCTGCGATGAAACAGCCAAAGAATTTACTTCATTTGCCTAAAACCACAAGAAATACTCGCAAAATTGCAAATAAATTAATGACCGTCACTTCTGGCAAAATCAACTTGCAAAGTAAACACGATGTTATTTGCCATGTAGTGAAAGTGAAAGCTGCAACGTCAGCGCATTCTATCGCTGACGTAATACCTTTTTTTTTAGCGTATTTATTTATTCAATTGGGATCCAACACTTCAATAAAACCAAAAGAAAATATATTTTACCCACAATAAAGAAAACAATATCCGTAACATTGTCCGTGTATCAATTTTTGAACAGCTTTAGGCGAATAAACATCAAAGGTTGTGTGATTCAAAATTTGGCCGAGAGGGAGTTTGGGTCTGGTCACCAACAAGAAAAATAAATAAATAAACCACAGGTAGAACATGAACCGCGCTCAGCCCATGGCTGTGCGGTTCATTAATATTGTTAGGGCTATTGTCAATACCTCACTGTATATTATATACCACCATTAGTCCGATCAGGGCATCAGGCCAGATCAAATTGCATTTATAATGCTACCAGAATTGTATGCTTGTATTCTTTTTAATCAGTTTGCATGTTATTTTTAGCATGAGAGTAGCCCGTGTACAGGCTAGCTTGAGGGCATGGTCTAAACTTTGAAGCAATACGCAAATTACCCAGAACTTATTCTCACTGACTGGTTTTTGATTCCTCTGATATCACTCTTACTTCATTCCATAAAATAAAGCAACAAATAGCAGATTTAAGCTTAAGTTGTCTTAAATACAGAGCCACATAAATGACATGGAATTTGAAAGTGTGTGACCTGTGTTAGGAAACCTTTTTGATAAAGGATTGTAAATACTGAAGTCCCAAAAAAATAAATGTAACCATAACATAAGTAAAATCTAGGAATCACAATTAGCCAATTAAAAACTATCATGTAATGTGCATTTTCCAAGAGTAAGCAAACAGGTATAAATTACAAAAAGACAATTGTCAATAAGGGTTGAATCGGCCCAGATCGAGGCAGATTGAGTTTTATTCGCTAAACTAACAGAAGTAAAAATCTATCCTGTCTACTTGATCTACATGTAGCATTACACTTGTTTGTTTTGGCCATGGATTTCTTCACACTAAACAAGTGACACAAGGCAGCCCAGGTTGGGGCCTTTAATTTAATTGATTCTGTGACATTGATGAAGTATGTCATGTCTTCAAGATATGACTCCTGTTCTTTTGCTATGGGTTGAAGGAGTTTGTCTACAAATGCAAACAGCCTTTCAGTCAGACCATCACATCCAGATATTATGGGTCTTCCAACTGGAGTTGGTTTGTGAATTTTTGTAAGCATGTAGAACACTGGTGTATGACACAGGTTAGGTGTTTTGATAAAACCATAGGTTGGCCATGTCGTCAATATAGTCATGCTGGTGATGTAATCTATTTTTAGAAACTGTGTGTGATGCTTCTGTTGTACCCTTAGGAATGTCTTTAAACCATAGGACTTTCAAAGGGTTTGTAGTGTTCAAGGCTGTCTACCCGATTTGTCCTTCTAGAATTTTATTGTAAGTGTTTAAGACAACCATTCATGTTCCCTTGTCTACTTTATTTAAAATTGATGTTGGGATCTTCTTGTAGCATTTTCAACCCCTTTTGTTCTGTGTTAGGCAGATTGTCTTTAAGCTTTGTAAGTTGTATTTTGGCAAATTGAGCTTTAACCTCTTCTAAGTATCTTTCAAGAGCCACTGGTGGTTGGACCAGCCGAATCTAGCTTTGTACGATGACAAAGAGTGGCACACATTAATTTTTCTTTCTGCAGGAAAAATATGCATAATTTATCATTCATGCCAGACCATAGTGGTCAAGCTCTACGCTTAACGAAGACCCAGATCTAGAGGAACATATTTCGAAACACAAATAATAGAATCGCAGTTCGCATAACACCATATGGAACGACTCAATGTGTAGATACAGAAGAGAATTGTTGACACAGAAAACATAATTTGCAATGAATAATCAAATACAGGGGCAACAAAACAACAGCGATGTTTTGGCAAACATATTATTGAGAACATGTTGAACACAATTCGTAACATCAAAAACACCAGTGAAAGCATTAAAAACTGCATTGGCAAACAGCATAACTAAATCTCAAACTTAAATTTGGCAGTAATCATCCCTCAAATTTTTGTAGGGGGTCTTCGTTTTCATAGTGGGTCTTCGGGTCTTCGGTTTCGGGGTCTTTTTTTGACACTACCCTTGGAAATTCAGAAACCTACAGTTGTAATTGGCTTCCTGGCTGACGTCACAGCTACATTACATGTAGGTCCCAGATCTCCTTTCAAGAAGCCATGAACCAGAACATTGCAGCTCCAAACCTTCCTAAATTCATGAGGATTTGATGGATTCAATCAATTTTTTTTAATCTTCACCAAATTAAGTATTCTTTTCAAAAAGAAATAGAACATATTTGAGGTTAGAGGCACTTTAAGAAAGCACACAAGAGGTGTAGAAATATATTTGGTTCAGGTTTTTCATAGGTTTGCTCATTCTAATTCTGGTTCATCAAAAACCTGAATAATTGACAGTCAATTTCATTCCTTTGCATTATAAATCCTTAGCTTCAGTAATACCTTGATCTTTGCTGCAAAACCATACAAAATAGCTCAATTGAATGAGAACAAAACAAAGGCTACTAGATAGCAAGGAATGTCTTTCTGTTCCTACGCAACTCTTCAAATCGAGTAAGACATACATTGACCTGTTCACCATGCCTTGTTCTTGTCTTTCATTTACATAATTATTGCATTTCAGACTGTGTTGAGGTTAACATGTTATTTAAATACTTATAAGTATTTGCTTGTTACAATGTACCTGATCACCATGAGCATGCCTTCCAATCACAATTGGCTTCACCCATCCCGGAACCAGTCTAGGAACTTTCTGGCAAATTATTGGCTCTCGGAATACAGTACCCCCCAATATGTTACGAATTGTGCCATTGGGACTACGCCACATCTTCTTCAAATTGAATTCTACAAAACAGACATTGAGGAAACAATGACAATGTTATGACAAAATATTCTTGTTCCCAGATCTCACGTGAGAGAAGCTGAAGGTAAGATCTGGTCAAATCCAATTTGTACCATGTAATCACCTGTCAGGAATGTGACAGGTGAGGAAGAGTGCATGCCAAAAATAAAGTCCCAAAATGGTGGAACAAAAGCCTCAGAACCTCAGGGGCGTAAAATTTATAGGTGAAGCAACGTTCCAATATTTTAGTGTTAAGGTAAGTTAAGTGTGAGTTTGCTTCTGGGTTAAGGTTAGCTATCAAGTATTGTAAGTGGCATCCTTGCTCGTCATTGAAGACTTTACGCATGGCCAAGGCGCACTTGTCAGATATTGAATTTGACTACGCTTTGAAGTTTTCCTTAAATGAACATGGATAACCTGCATAATGATATAGAGTTAAAAACTAAATAATTAGAGGCTTTGAGAGTAGTGGTGCAGCAAAAGAGAGATGTTTTAGCCATCCTCCCAACAGGATGACAATAAAGTGTGTATGTATGTATGTATGTACGATATCTATGGCAAGTATTCAACATATCAACTTTTGCCGAGTATGTTAACTTTTTGTTTTATGGTGCAAAGCATTGCTAGATTGCAATTATTGTGTCACCATTGACTGCTTTGGTGATGGACCAAGCTGAGAAGCAAGGACATCCGGCAGCTATTATCCATGCAGGATAAATGTTCTGAAGTGGACAAAGAGTTACAGGGATTGAAGTTCAAGGTGGTTTTGAGAAAAATGTGTTATGCGGACATCTAAGCATTGGGCAAGCATGAATTGGACATGAGTGACATTAGTCTTTTTTTTTTCTAATGACAAACTTCAGACATTGTGTTTAGCAGAGAGTTCGTGAGAGAAAGTGAAACAATATAAATGGTTTTTCTTTGATAGAGTAAAATGTAAAAAGTTAAGCCACCGAAATTAATTTTTTCCCAACCGCATGTCCCGACAGCGCGACAGCAGCGCGAGACAAAAACTTGCCCTAAAAATATTTTCATTGTTATCCGTGTAGCTTCCAAAGCCAATTCAATGCCAGTTGTCTAATTGTCTCGAAGCACAGCACTGGAGCTGTAGCCAAGATTTCATTTGATTATTTAATAGTGCAACTGAACAAAAACATTGCTTCACTATCATTTACGAACTACAAAGACAAAGCGTATGACTTTATGAATGTATTCGTTTCCCGAAAGAAAAATTTCACCAATATTTAGCAAACAGGTGTTTTGAAAAACATGTTGCGTGACGGCTTTACTTTCCTGCTAAAGTAATTCGATACATTGTTTTCACCTATGCATAAATTAAAACTTTGACTGGGTTTTTTTTTTAAAGGAGCTTATATTTTCAGTAGTTTCTTAGATTCTCTTATGAAAACTTCCTTGAATTAAGAAATAGTCAGCTGCTATGCCATTTGGGAGTGAAGCGCTCCTGAGTCAGTTGTTAGTTCAAACTCATTTTTAACATGACATGAATTTACATCTAAAATTTTCCACGGTCATTTTTTTAGAAAATTAAATCTCAGAACCTCAATCTTTCATTACCCAGCAGCTTTGATCCTAACCTAGTAAATATCCTCATAAATAATGTACAATAAAATTGTGTATGTTGTGTGACCAGATCAAGGTTTACAATTGTTTGTGAAAAAACATGCCACCTTGTGTCTTTGTCTACAATATAAACATGAATAGCTGCGGCTAAATTTTATTACAGTACCTAGGAGATTAAAATAAATGACTGAAGTCTTGTTATTTATGGATATGGAATTTCCAAGGGGTAGGGGACCCAAGTAGAAAAGTCATGGAAATTCCAGGGGATGGGGGGAGTACTGTAAAGCCCTCCCTGAAATGGAAAATCCTAGGGGTGGGAGTCAAACTGGAAAAAAAAAACCTCCATGGGGGGTATGGATATTTTCTGGAACCACACATTGAGTGTTCTAAATGTTTTATTGTATAGGGTTTAATTCAAAAGCGAAATCAAAGAGAATGAGTCCATCTAACCTCCGTATTATTGATTAACATAATTTTTGGATATTACATTGATTTAATCATCTTTATTAAATAAAATAATTTTGGGCTAGCTCCTCAGAGATTTGGGCAAGCAAGATGAAATTACAGCTCACCCAAAGGGCAAGCAGAGATTTTGAATTTCCTGTCACCCTGAGCAACAGAGGTTTTACAGTCAGATATGCATAGTATCAAAGTCCATGCTAGTGAAGAGGTCACGATTTGTTGATACTTTGCGTGACGCCACCAGTTTCTGTAGCAAGTTTAATAGAATATTTAAATTAAATACATTATTCTAAACTGGAAGCACAAATTTAAGCTAGCATTTGCAATCGCATGCTCATTTATCATGAACAAACTCTGTATATTCTCTTGTGAAAACTTCCTTGAATGAAGAAGTAGTCAGCTGCTATGCCATTTGGGAGTGAAGTGCTCCTGAGTCAGTTGTTAGTTCAAACTCATTTTTAATATGACATGAATTTACATCTAGAATTTTCCACGGTCAGTTTTTAGAAAATTGAATCTCAGAACCTCAACCTTTCATTACCCAGCAACTTTGATCCTAACCTAGTAAATATCCCCACAACTAACGTGCGATAAAATTGTGTACGTTGTGCGACCAGATCAAGGTTTAAAATTGTTTGTGAAAAAACATGCCACCTTGTGTCTTTGTCTACAATATAAACATGAATAGCTGTGGCTAAATTTTATTACAGTACCTAGGAGATTAAAATAAATGACTGAAGTCTTGTTATTTAGGGCTATGGAATTTCCAAGGGGTAGGGGGACCCAAGTAAACAAGTCATGGAAATTCCAGGGGATGGGGGGAGTACTGTAAAGCCCCCCCTGAAATGGAAAATCCTGGGGGTGGGGGTCAAACTGGAAAAACCCTGCATGGGGGTATGGATATTTTCTGGAACTGCACATTGAGTGTTCTAAATGTTTTATTGTATAGGGTTTAATTCAAAAGCGAAATCAAAGAGAATAAGTTCATCTAACCTCCGTACTATTAATGAACATAATTTTTGGATGTTAAATTGATTTAATCATCTTTATTAAATAAAATAATTTTGGGCTAGCTCCTCAGAGATTTGGGCTAGTGAGATGAAATTACGGCTCGCCCAAAGGGCAAGCAGAGATTTTGAATTTCCTCTCACCCTGAGCAACAGAGGTTTTACAGTCAGGTATGCATAGTATCAAAGTCCATGCTAGTGAAGAGGTCACGATTTGTTGTTAATTTGCATGACGTCGCCAGTTTCTGTAGCAAGTTTCATAGAATATTTAAATTACGTACATTATTCTAAACTGGAAGCACAAAGTTAAGCTAGCATTTGCAATCACATGCTCATTTATCGTAAACAAACTCTGTGCGACTAATTGGAGTATTTCCCCTGATGAATAAAGTAGACTTCTGGAACTTGCCTTCAGAGTACTTTTCCACCAATTCCAAACAATAAGATTTTGACCAGATAAAGACTGAGCTATCTGTCGCAACTGGAACTAACCAGCAAATGCAATCAGAATGTAGCTGTTCCCACAGTTAACATCCCAAAGCCAAGTCGTGTTAACAGACAAGGACAATTCCCTCATATTTCGATAAATGCTACCGTCGAAGCGTTTAAATTCACCAAAATCTAATGCTGAGCACACATAATAACAAAGCGTATGGCGACTGAATGGAAAGAAGTCAAAGATCCAGCGGAAAGATGAGCTCACATGGCCTGCTCACATACTCACATGTTCGCCACGTCTTATCACATGTCTTAGCATTAAACGGTACCAGTTTACTGGCCGTGACATGCCCCTGCAAAAATCAAGCAGGGTGGCCATTTTGATGTCCTTACAGGAATGTGGATTTTTCTGCATATAACTGTGCACAGGGCAACCAACCCCAGAAAGTCACAGGTCAAAAGTAGGTTTGCGTTCTTCAAACGCAATTAACTGAATAATATAAAGATATCCTTGTCATGGTGAAAATTCCTCTGCTCTTTGTAAAGTTATAATACCAGTTACTGCCCAAAACCACAAAATTAATACTAAATTCTCATCTACTGTCTTCTACTTAATTTATGAAATGTGAGAATAGCACTGAATGGGATTATCTTTACAATACCTTTAACACGATCCTCATCTGGAGTGATAGTTGCACATTTGATTCCGACACTGAAATGTTTTATGGCCTCAGCAGCTTCTACTGTCACTTTATCATCTGTCTTGTCTCGATTTGGTAGTCCAAGATCAAAGTATTTTATGTCCAAGTCTAGATATGGTTCAATCAACTATAAAGTAACAAACAAAATGAAAGGTCCAGTAAGCAAACAATTTTTATTGTAGTAACAATGATTAAGACATTGTTTCTCCCCAGACCTCTAATTATTGACCACAAATGTCCAATTTGAACATAAAATGAACACCTACATGTACACCATTCACAAATCAATAACATAAAATTTTATTTTGTCTATTTTGTATTCAATATAAATATAATACACACAATGCAATACAAAATTGCAAAACAACACTAGCAAAATAGCACTGTACATTGTTTTATGATTACAAGACTGAGGAAAACCTAGGAGAGTCCCAAATCAACCACAAATAGGTTAATACTAGTGGGAGAAGTCAATAAAACAAACAATAGAATTCTAATTCACCAAAAAAGCATGGTTTCACAGCCAACACTCTCTGTTCCCTTAGCCTCTGTTTATTGTATGTTGTGTGCAAGGCCGGAGGTCACTCCCTCTGAGTCGATCAATATCTTTATTAGTATGTCCAACCTGGGAGAATTCATCCACTTCAGAACCAAACCATTATTTACAATTGCTTGGTATTTCTGAACAAATTTTGAAAATGCTTGCAGGGTTTCAACCTTAATTTTTGTAGATATCATTCTATGAGAACTGACTCTGGAATTTACTCTAAGTGTCGAAACTAATGATTTTACACTATGTGCCCAAGCTTGAAAATTTCCTCAAATACAAACCCAAAATAATACTTGAAATTGCTTGATATTATTTTCTAAACAAAGATGTACTATTCTGAGAAGAACTGCCTGAGATATTCAGTGGAAATTCTGTATTTCTCTAGTTTTCTGAAAACACCTCCTGGTTGCCAGGTATCTAGACACAATGTTAAAAATAAGTCCACAATGCATACTTGTGGGCTTATGCATAGTTTTATTCCATTTAGTTGGAGATTTTTGTTTTTAAATGTAAGTATCAGGGAATTGAATTACTACAAGTGAGAGGCAATTACTGGAAAGATATATAAAGGTGTAGAAATAGCTGAATTATGTAACATATTTTTTTGGATCTCTGGTATCTAAGCATGGACAAATTGTTACAACTTTTAAGTAGGACATTTATTGCAGAATACTGTTTACTTGATTGAATTTATAGGGAATGCAGCTACAATTGATGGATTTTTGTGACATTTTACCAAAACATTCCAGGGATAATGAAAAACAAAGTAACATGCATCAGGAAATTTTGATATTTCGCATGTTTCTGCAGCGTCCATTCACATAACACACCTCACATACTTTTAGCTACTTCAACTTTAGATGCGAGTACCTAGACAACCAATCAGAATATCAAAAAAGCCTGACGCAATTTTGTTGATTGATGCCTTGTGATAAGACTGCGCAACCATTTTGCTCGTGTTCCAGCATCCAATAACCGCCAAATTCAATAGAAGAACCTTTGCTCGTTTCACGCTTAACCAACTCCTGTAGTTCCTAAAATAAAACCTCGCTTAAATTGTATTTCTATCGTAAGCTTCATTTATTAAGCTTTCTTCTGATACATACTTTGTCAGGGTTGTATTGAAACTGGCGTGTGTATGAATTTTTTCCTGAAGGACAGCCCTGAAGGTGAAAAGTAATCTTTACCACAGGGTACGCGAACACTGTATCAACAATAATGTAATCATTTACATTCATGTAAAATAAATGTACTGTTATTTACCTGTGTTCCTAGGTCTTTTTGAGCCATTTTGAAGAGATTGGACTAAAAGTGAAGGAAGCCTGCTAGCAAGCGTTCCCATAGGAAGAGCTTTTCCACATTCTGGCTGCACAAAAATTGGGGCCAGAGCAAAAAAATTGACTGCCCCATTTATTTTAGCTAAAAAATCTGTCAACACATAACTTTCCTCAGCGCTAATGATTTGTCCTGCAAGGACAAAATATTTCAATTCGGACAAATTTATCAAAGGAGTCACTGTCCTACCTCAGAGGCTTACAAACTTTTTGTCCATGTTTCTTTCTTTTGTTTTCATGACAGGCATCACTGACAAGTTCCGGTTCTATCTGACCTCTTGCTCTATATATCACAATCAGATACCACAATTGATCACGTTCAACTGAACGAGCTATATATGCACATGGATTAGTGAAAGGAAAGAATAAGTAATGTGACAAGCTGTACACAAACAGTGTGGATTACCAGGGCAAATAAGTTTTGTCAAGTCTGACAAATTCTTTTGGATTTGCCATGGACAAAAGAAGATTTTGTCCTCAGTGCGGATTGACCCTTAACCTTTCTATCCTCAATCATGGTTTCCATTTGTCTCTTGAAGGCTGAGCTCCGGGTGCATCGTGGCAGGTAAAGTTACTTGTCAAGTAATGTAATGAAAACAGTTTTGGATTGGCAGCTGAAGCTTATTGAAGATTAACTAGACAGTGTTGGTCTGTATTTTGCTGGGTACCTGCTTGTCATAAATCAGCATGGATTAACAAAATTTGCATGCTAAATTTAGGTCTGAGAAAGATAAAACAACTAACAGAGTGCAGATTTTCGCTGGAATAACCAATTTTAATTAACACCCTTCCTTGCATACTGTATTTCTATCCTTTTGATTGGTTCACTGAATCCTAGGTTCCAGCCATTATAAGAGTGTCTGAACTTATAATAATGGAAAATGAGTACAGAGAGTATTGCTAAGCTTTAAAGTTTTCAGAATAAATCACAATACTGTTAGCGATAATGCATTTCGTTAAGGTATGGTTGTTCTGTTAAATCCAAATTGTGTTTAACTTTCTGGAATTCTTAATGTCAACAAGAGCGATGTAACTGTTGCAGTTTCCATCTCAAGTAAAACACTCACAAGCTGTCATTGCACATGACAGAAAAAAGGAATAAAAAATTAGAGGATCATGTTTAAAAAGTTTTTCTTTTTAAACACACCAAATACCTTTTACCATTGTTTTTAAATGTAAATATCTAGGGGTTGACTTGTTACAAGTGAGAAGGCAATCACTGGAAAGATAAAGCTGTAGAAATAGGTACATTAGGTAACATAGATTTTCTTGGATTTCTGGTATCAACATAGACAAGGCGTTACAACTTTTAAGTGGGAAATTAATTGCAGAATACTGTTAACTTACTTACAATGTACTTTATCCTCTAATTACAATTAGCTCTTAGCCCCTTTGGGACAAAACACAACAACAATCTCTCTTCATTTTTTGTACACCATTCGATTCTGTTAAAATTACTTCCCACCTTCAAATTTAAAGTCAGTAATTTTACCTAATGTTCACAAAAGAAAAATATTAAAAATCTCAAAAAGTGGCCTAGATATCAGGAAAAAACATATCTTCAAAAAATTAATAAACCAGGAAGGTGTCATAATCTTGTAAATGGACAAAACCGCCAGGGGAAAATTCGTCACAAATGCTCATTTTGGAGTTTGTAGTTTGTGTCATTTGGTATTGTTTACATGGTTCACTTGACAAATTTGTAAATAAAAGCCCTTTGCACTTGTTCTCAAGTGGAAAATTAAAAACAGAAAACTTTCCTTGGACTGAGGAAAAGAAAAAAACAAGCCAAAGAAGAAAAAAGGACCCATTTCTGTGTAGGAAAGAAAACAAAAACACCTTACTGAAACCCACAAACTAAGGTTCTTTTATTAGCAGTCTGCCTGAGCTGTCTGTACTTTGATTTGTTGTTGTGCTTATCGGTACATTTGCTGGCTTGTCTGTCTTGCCGGGGGTTGTTCTTTTGCCTTTGGCTACTTTGCCCGTTTGAGTGTCTTTCTTTTCAATGCAACAGTGAGATAGAAAACGTCTTGCAACGCGATGCTTTTCCCGGGAAATCCTGATCTATTTTCATTGATGCTAGGAGGTGGTGTTGTTCCATTAGTTTGCGGTTTCATAAGGCAAGATAATCTCCTGGCGTGGCACGATTTGTTTACAAACCTTTACAAGCTAATATCGGCTGTCAATAAAAGCCGGAACATGGAACAATCTGGAAAATCCCGGAACATTAAAAAATTAAAATAATTATGAGCAAAATATGCAAATAACCAACTAGTGAGATAATCTCAGATAGTGCAGAGGGTAATGTATAGCTCTGATGCAATACTCATAACACAGTTTGTATATAACCCCTGCCATTCACTCCTGGTTTGTATTGACCTTGCTAGTCAGCTATGGATTTTGATAAGACATAATCTTGGCAGTGTGTATGTTTGATGTGTATTTTCATTCACAGTCCAAGACTAACTTACAATTAATTACTGTTTGTCGAGACAGCTCTTGAATTTTACTGTAGTGTTTTACGTTGATTTTTGCTCATTTTAATTAAATAATACATTTAAGTAGCGAAATAGTGAAAGTGACAATTTTACTTTTCATGCAAACGTTTGTAACTTGATACTTTTGTTTTCCTCACAAAGGTATGTAACCTACAGTACACCCTTGTTTTCTCGAAAAACACTCGGAAGATGTGCTTGTATTTTTTTCACGGCTGGAGATGAATGGAAGAAAGTTGAATGTCGCATGAAGGAATGAAAGAGGAAAGATTTGCTTCATTTAACACACAAATTTTCTTTTGACCAATAAACAAGAACTAATCTAATTATCAAATTGTCACAGAACAGCATGCTCTGTTGCCACCTTTGGCGTTAACAACAAGCGCTCACATACTCCAGGCTTCAATTTCATGTTGGGCCCTTGCTAATGGTGTGGTGAGTGTGTGTGCAGTTTGTTTCACTTGTTTGTGAGTGCAGTTTCCGAAAGGCAGTGTTCAACGAAAACATGAACACTGTAACACTCTTTACAGCTTCGCTGAACACAAACGTAATCACTTGTTCTTCTCCTTCCACTTTCCAAAATGGCAAACAGCAAGGAAATGACAAACAACTAAATCATGTGTCTCCTTGTCATCCATGCATCAGAGTGACGTCATCCACAACTGTGAAAGCGTTCCAAGGAGAACTCTAACATTTTTTTATTGAAAAATATATGCTTGACATCATCATCATGTCCTTTTCCCTAAGGAAACAATACAATGTTATTCATGCTAGTTTTTTTTCTTGTGATACCGTTTACAAAACGCAGCTTTGAAGTCTTGGCAGTTTGGTTGTAATGAATTTGATAACCGTGTGAACAGCTAAATTTCATTGGCTGCACGATTTAATTTGATTACATTTGTTGACTTTGCTAGCAGTAAATGTGTGTATTTATATTTTGATTACAATTATTACTGTTGTTTGTCTTACAACTCTGGTTTGTCGAGATGGCTTTAAATTTGACTGTCAGAGTACACTGGTGTTTTATGTTGAATTTCGTTTGAAGTAGCAAACGCCATTTGTAACTTGATACTTTCATTTTCCTTGAAAAGTATTTACCATGATACCCTTGTTTTCTAGAAAACACATAAAGGAAGATATCCTCGCTTTTTTTCCTGCTAGAGATAAGTGGAATAATTAATGTTAAACATCTTATGAAAAAATGGAAGAATGATTTTGTTTTATTCAAGACGCAAATTTTCATATCATCGATAAACAATTACTAATTTAATTACCAAATTGTTACGTTGAGTCACGGAATAGCACGTTCTTATTCTGTTTCCACCATTGGTGTTAACACTTCAAATTCATACACGATGTCGATTAATACAACTGAGAAGTGTTTCAGCTTGACCGAGATCATATCCTACATGTACATCAGTGAACGTGTCTCCTCGAAGACTGATTCAATTTATGTGCGGTTTCCATAAGTCGTAAGTGCCACATAGTCTGCGGCTATATTGAGAAGTCTTTTTTGTCACGAATTTACTACTTTTGATGTCACTGACTCGGAAATGTTTCAGGTGAATACAGTGTATGAACTTTTTGCTCTCCTTCATAGAGGAGATAATAAGCAAGCCGCTAAGGAGAGGAATCCGTTTCGACTCTTTTAACCTTAGAAAACACGCAATAGTTGAAAACAGCACGTGACATTTCTTGAACCGAGCTACAGATGATTCCAAGAGATACGCTGTCATAGAAGCATTCTTTGCACTAAAAAGGGAGAAAGGGAGAACTGATGTTACCCAAAATGTAACTGCTATGCCAGGCAAAATGAGAGCATGTGTGGTATTACACAACATATAAAAAACCATGTGGATCTGAACTAGAGAACGGATTTTATCATGCTGATGATGCTAGAACACATGCATCCCACATGTTGTATTCATTCTACCACAATGAAAAGTACTTAACATTCGTGTGTAATTCCATATGTATCTTTTACCTAAAATATATATTGCTCCAGTGATTTGGTTAAACATCGGTTCACAAACTGCTGTTTATTAAAATTCTTTAAAAACTCTACAAACACCGTGAGAACTAAAATAAAAGATACAAATAAATTACAAATCACATGTAGCTTGCGAAAATAACAGGATATAAACACATTTCACATGCTTCAAAAGTTACAAAAGTGACAGGAGAAAACTTAAGATCGATTTACAAATAATGGTAAAACAATGTCGTACACAACTTGACTTTATCTAAAATCTTAAGTTGTAAATTTACGATTCATAAGCGATAAACTGAACTTAAGCAACTCAAGGTACAAACTGCTTACATAAACAAACTAAAATAGTGTAAAAAATAATTACCTTGGTGCACCATGAATTTTGCCAGAATTTCTTGTTCTTAAATTGTTGCCAATTTTCTGTGTCACTGACATTTTTAAAACATATCTAAGTAGTATTAAGGTGGCCAAACACAGTTTTCACGCGCACTTTTGCTGATGCAATTCAGCGCGTGCACAAGGATTGCAAAAAACAAACATGCCGTCAATGGAGCGATAATTTTATTTACTCAACACCCCCAGTATCTGTGCTATTTTTCTCTATAATTGAACGCAGCGTATTGATGGCTTTAGTCTTTTATTACAAAGATATGTCTCCTGTGCATAATATATCAAGGACCACCCTTTTGGGAGCCTGCATATCCTAGCTAGAGTGCATTCTAAGTTTGCTCATCAAATTGAGCTTTCTCTTTCTCACATATTTGTGAACTAACTAGCTAATTGAGACTGCCCTTGTAAAATAAGGACCAGGATCTTGGCGGGATCTCGCTGTGATCCTGGCGAGATCTTGGCTGCCGGGATTTTTATTCCTGGCGGGAATCCTGGTGGGATCCCGGCAAGATTCTCGCTGGGACGCGAAATTCCCGCCAGCCAAAATCTCTCCGGGATCCTGCCACAAATTTCACCAAGATTCTCTCCAGGAAGCAAAAATCCCGGCAGCCAAAATCTTGCTGCAATCCTGCTGTGAATCTCGCAGAGATTCTCACTGGGAAGCAAAAATCACGGTGGCCAAAATCTCGCCGGGGAGTCTTTAGATCAATTTTATGTATAGTGTAGTTAATAATTTACTTAGTCATTCTTAACTTATTTTAGTTTTTATCCTTATATTATGTTATTTTAGACAGGACCCCTTTTGATAACAGTACTCTTGCACTGAAGGGCTATCCTGTATGAATATTTGTTATTATTATTATTATCATTATCGTCCTCAAGTAATGCTTGCGTAGAGTCCTTAGGGCCAAGACCACACCATGGTCCTGGGGCACTAGGGGATAGCCAGTTTTAAGCTTGATAGCACCCTCCTCAAAATGTGTGCTGTACCTAGCAAGGTTATCTTTTGCAGTTCACTGATGCTTAATTGGCCGGGAATTCTTCCAAGATAAGTTTCTAGTCCCTTTT
>Ga0126338_10000752_pt1 | contig 18860 bp, 13 predicted proteins | sample OrbCmetagenome_2_FD_92529 | JGI IMG/M metagenome (GOLD analysis project Ga0126338, IMG submission 92529) | Coral microbial communities from Petempiche,Puerto Morelos, Mexico - Orbicella C C metagenome | ecosystem: Host-associated > Invertebrates > Cnidaria > Coral | place: Petempiche,Puerto... | reverse complement strand
TTAGGGTTTTGTAAAATAAAATTACAGGAAATTTACAGCTTTTAGTACAGCATGTAAATGTTCTGTAAATAGTGATTTACATTGTCTTTGTCGAGAATGATCATTTGAAGAACATGTAAAAACCTGTAAAATATTTTACGCACTTTCACAGTATCTGCCTTTGTAAAAAACATGTAAATTGCTTTGCTAAACCACGTGAGAAACGTGTAAATAATTCAACCGAACGCTGTAAAAAGTCTGGAAATGTTATGTTTGTAACCCTGTAAAAACCATGTAAATGGGAAAAGGGGGCCTGTAAGAAACATGTAAAAACCATAAATGAAAAAAGGGGGCCTGTAAGAAACATGTAAAAACAATGTAAATGAAAGAAAGGGAGCCTGTAAGAAACATGTAAAAATCATGTAAATGGAAAACCTAGAAGTTGCACGGGTGCAGTGAGGGGTTGTAAATAATGAATACACTGCGAACATACACGGGCCTTGGCATCATTGTCATATTCTTGTCCTCTACAGCAAGCCATGCACTTGACTCCCACGCAAAGATTTGAGATGAGATTAAGAGGAACTGGGATCGGATGATAGCTGCTGTATGTCTGTATCGTGATAGCTTTCCTGAACGACCATTCCTTGTAAGCGTTGTCCTAAGCCAAAATTATTGAGCGAAAAAAACACCCTTATATTAGTAGAATAGAATTGCCCACAATAAGAGTTAATCGCCCTAAGTTATATTTACCTATTTTCGTCCTGGCACATTGATATTATTAAATATAAATACAAGTCTTATATTTCGCCCTTCATGTACCTGCATGGAGCACGAATGCGACTACGCGAAACAATATTTATATCGTATCTTTGTTTATTTTTAAGAGTGTGTCCACGAGAAAACCAGGCAGAACCAGGCAGGAGGCGATACAGCTCAAATCACCAATTGCGCTCAAACTTGGCACAAATTTTGGGTTTGATGAGTAAATGACTGTGGAAAAACAGTAGGTCAAAATATTTGATTCCCATCAAGTTAGAGGGACCCCCTGCAAAAATGGCCATTTGACACTAATTTATGCATATTTAATTAGCCATCTTTAGTTTAGTATTTCTACAAACTTGATGGGAATCAAATATTTTGACCCACTGTTTTGCCACAATCATTCACTTACCAAACCCAACCTTTGTGCCAAGTTTGAGCGAAATGATTTGAGCTGTATCACCTCCTGCCTGGTTTTCTCATGGACACACTTTAAATGTGGTAGACTGGAATAGAAATGTTTGTGAGTAAATGATGTTGAAGAAATACAGTAAAAACCTGCATATAAGAACCTACTAGGTTTCTCAAGTTAGCCTCCATGGGTTCTTATATAAATTTTGCTTAATGCGAAATTAGGTTCTTATATCAGGTTCTTAATTTTTTTTAAAAAAAACGACAACTTGTACTCATGGGTGTGGCCGTCATATTGAATCATTCGCAGTACAGTACTGTGGTCTTATAACACTGCCAGTGTTCTAGCTTGCTTTTTTTTTACTTTTTATTGCATCGCATGTGATGTACCGTATTATATTTGAAAAAACTTTATATTTTGAAAATGTGTATTGATATTTTAGCCTAGAATGGTTCTTATGTGAAGAGTGCTTAACTGGGGAATTTGTAGCCCAACAGGGTCTTAAATGTTAGGTTCTTATACGTGGGTTTTTACTGTATAATCCTGTGGATAATGGAACGGGCTGATTTCAATTTTTATTACAAGTGCAGAAGAAAGAGCCATTGTTTCCAGGTTAGGGGCTTTGCACACTTATTGACTTAGAAGCTGTTTGATCAGTCATGTATTGGAGATCACATTTACATTGGACCAACCATACACTGGTTTTCACGAAGAAAAAAAGACATAGCCAAAACTTGTTACCTTCACTCGCTGGTATGTGTTCGACAGGAGAGCTATCATCACGTTGACAAGGAGAACTACACCTCTGATAAGAAAGGCCCCATACAATAATTGAGCCAGCGTCACTGAGGCACTGTCACCAGAGTCCAGAGGATCCAATCCCTCTATACCCAGCAGAGACCAGCAAAGATGTTTAAACAACGCCCACCAACTTAAAGAGAGAAATTGACGTTTTGAAAACATTAGAATTATAAAATTTAATCGAAAGTTCCAAAAAGCTGGACGTACAGCAGGAGGGTAGCTTTGCACGTCCTGTGAGAAGGACCCATCCCTTGATCAGCAAGCTCAACAATTTAGGCTGTCTTTTCAATACTTAATCTTTCTTTTATTATATGTATACATGCTCATTATCATTCTCTCCCGTAACATTTGTAATGAAGAAGAAATTGAAGATGTCTCTGACGAAACATGTCTGTTAAAATGAAAATCGTCGTTTTATTTCTAAACCAAATTTATAGTTATGCGTTGCCGAGCCTAGCTTAAGTTATAAGCAGGAGGATCTAACTTACCAGGCTATCCCAGAGGTATTGCAGACCCTGAAATATAAACCAGGTGTCCCAGTAAGTAATTTAGACTAGTTTGCCCATGTTTTTGTGGCCACATAGTGGCCCGGGTGGCTCTTATAGGAAAAGGTCAGGGATGCTCGTCAGAAAATTGGAGTTTACCAAGGAGATGAATCTGGGTGTGGTTTGAGCTTTATTCGGATCCCTAAAAGAGACCACATAAATCCGAAATGACAGCGTTTTTCCAAGTATTTCTTTCGATGCACCCTAAAAGAGATATGAGGGCTAAAAATAGTGGCGTTTTGTTCTTACACCCTAAGCCTTGAAATACTCCTGTAAGCGAGAGGACGAACATCCCCGACCTTTTCATATGGAGTCCCTTCGTGCATAGAAGTGGTCGTTTTCGACTTACGGTCAGGTCAACTATGTAGAGGAGATTATATTTCTTTTGCATGAACATGTCCAAAATTAGGTACACCACAGGACACGCGAAAAAGTTCCAAAAGTCACCACATCCCTACATGCACTTGCTACCGTCCGAAAATCGCAATGAAAATTTTTAATGTTGTTTCAAAAATGGCTGGCCTCCCAGCCCCTCGAGTCTTTCTACCTCCCTAATTTAGGCAAAGGAAAAGGTTGTCATTACTTTCGAAACTAAAAGGTGTTTGCTTGACACAAAATTCAACGCCGATATCAATATAAATCAAGGTCACTCAAGTACGACTGATCAAGCGACTAAAGCATGTTAAAATAAGTCACTATTTTCAAACCGTTGTGTCATACTCACAGGTTATCTTTATAGCTTTCCTGGGCAATGTACGACTTTTCTGCCATATACACCTTTGTTATGGCGATTGAGAAAGCCAAAATGGTCGCCACGAACTGCCAAAATATCGTAGCAATGTCACCAATGAACTGGAACAAAGTTATTTGAATGGTACCAATCTCTTGAATGGTCTCCATGACATGACCAAACGCCCTAAGTGTCAAGAACATGGTGTTGAGGCCGTACAGAAAACTGGCTATGACAAGAGGTCGGTTGTTGGTCACTGACGCAGACGTGGCCCATGTCAACATTCTCAGCAGAATGGTGATCAAGTAGATCACTAGAGTAATGGAATTCAGAATGTTCCATCTATCGCTGAAAGGAAGCAGCAAAAGAGAAAATTAATGAATATAATTTGACAGCATACCATTCCGAATTGAGATAGGAAATGGCCTCAGAAACAGGCTTTCCATTCCAAAACAGGGTCACGCCTACGGTTTCTGTTCCCGCAGTACTGATGCTTAGCTCGAGAATTCTGGCTTTGATTTCTGGCTTTGATTTGACGAGGAACAGCATATTTTGTTGTAAATGACACAATTATATATTTCCTACCTGCCGACATCGATCGAAGAGCGAGTTGTCGAAGGCCGTGGGTGACCCAGTTTTGGCGCCAAATTAAACGTTTGAAGACAAACTGTTCAAATTTTCCCCTTTGTAAATCTGATATGTTTTGTTATTATAAATCCCTTTTCTTAAATAATGAATGTTTTGTCTAGTGAGAAACGTCGCCCGACTTCAATGCCTTTCTGACATCAGGCCGACTGGCACACAAGTTTGCCGCTGTTATTGTTTCAAGGTGCATGACCTGATCACGTGAGAGTCGAAAGTTAAAGTTAAGTGAGTTTTGTTTGCCCTAGGGAGTTAGTGAGTTTTGACCCATGATACGTGACACGTTCTCCTCCAATCAGAAACCGAATTTAAGTTGGAAGGTATAATTAAGTGATTTGATCGTTCACGTTTCTGATGATCGTTTCTTTTGATCGTCTCACGTTTCAGTTCGATTTTTATGTTCTACGATTTTCATGACCAATCTCATTAAATACGAATTACATAAGTGCGTGCTGTGGAAGTTTATTTCGCCCAACAAAAGAAAGTTGGACTTCCTCATGAGATCACTGCAGTATCTTGTGAAAACTCCACACAGAACTACAAAGGAGAACTGGGATGAACTTTCAAAATAAACCTTGACGAGAATGATAAAAATACTGGTTTAATGAGACTACTCACTAGTGGAGAACTGTTTATCAAGGAGGGGGAGAGGGGTGTTTTATCCATCATTGGTAGAACACGTGTTGCTGCTGATTCTTTTTCGTTTTTTTAAGAAAAAGCTACTTCCACAATACCTTAGGTATTTTCCACATATCTTTGCAAACATAGTTGATCTTGATACTCGACAGCGTTCTTCATCTTCTTTACCTTCTCCATTCTCACCACCCCTGATTTCATTCTGTGCGCCTTGCTCTTCATTTTTATTGCACCTTGTATATTTGTTCCCCATCTGCTTCTTAATCACGATGCCTCTTCCCTGATCTACTTTGACGTTCTGAAACTGTTTACTCTCCATCAGTATTCGACCCATAAAGAAAATCAGAATGACCCACTCTAGACCGCTGAACGGAATGACCGAGGGCGAGAGACACAAGGCAAAGTGCAGGCCAAGAAGGGTGAGATAACTCAGTGCCTCACGGACGAATATGAAGTAAGGTGTCGTGAAATACTCGTGGTAGCTCTCTGCGATAAAGTTAAATAAACCAGTTAAATGATTGCTCAACAAGCTTGGAATTTCCTTTTGAATGACTCCTTTTTATTTCGTCGAAATAAAGGAAGATGCAATAAACAACTAACCGTACATATCTTTTCCTTGCAGGTCTGTTGAAAACAAACAAACAAAAAAACAGTAAAAACGAAATCAAACGGTCTGTGGTAAGGCAAGTTTTGGAGGGAGGAAGGGGCGTACGACTTGCTCAGAGTCGCTCTTCGGAGCACGTGACAAATGAGATCACAACCAACAAGCCTTCATAGAATGTTTCTTCATTAGAATATCTTCCAACGTGTAATTTCATGATACTCAATGTTTCAATTTGAAGTAAAAACTAACGGTAAATTAAAGCGCCCAACGTTTCGACCGAGCTTCAGTCATTGTCAAGTTAAAAAGTGAAGATAAAAATTTTGCATGAGTATAAATATAAAACAAACAAGTAAAAGTATGTAAAATATGAAAATGCAAAAGAGGGTGTTAAGAACAATAAAATTCATGCAAGAATAACATAATCAAAAATGAATTTTCAACGACGAAACGATGTGCTCCTCGACCTAGTTCCCACTTGTTTTTGCTCATGTGTATAACCTCCTTAATTTCAGACGCCAGGACTATAATGGCCATTTCCAAATACCCGTTAACAAAATACTTGCGATTATGTTAAATTGCTTTTCATTTTATCATTACCCGTTCCCGCGGTCGATCAGCTAAAAGGCACTCTTCATAGCCACGTAATTGTTGACGTCATCGCACACCGTATGCAAAAAAGTTTTTGCAAGCAGTGTTTCAACCCGGTGTATGCCGGGTCTTTATATCGACAAAGTTATTGGGCATTTCAACTTTTTCAGGTGCAAGTAATGCTTTGAAAGTTCTTATAATAATTAAGAATTGTTTTAATTATCGATGGGTTTCCTCTAAAATTTTACCGCTGGGAAGACAATTTTGGGAAAAGAAACTAGGCTGAGAAATTCTGTTCAGATTGTTAATGCCTCTTCAAGGCCCTTATCGACCTACATCAAGAACAAACAACCTCCCCAGCGATAAATATCACAGGGTTACGTTATTGCTATACCGTGCCAAATCCGTGTGGAGACTGTCTCTGGTTTTTCGTATTCTCCAAAGTGGATGATGTCTAGTTTATTATAGGTGATAGTCTCTAATTCTCGGATATTGACGTGAGGTCCAACGGCAACCGGGAGTAGCTTGATGTCCTTCATGGCTTTTACTTGATTCTCTACCAGGCCCCTCTCATGTTTCGTACTTGTCTTGTGATCCGTGAAGAATATTACTACCTGCCAAAAACTAATTTGTAAGTTTTATGGGAGCTCCAACGGCCCGAAGGACCGCCAAGCGAAGCCCATACCCATATAGCAAAGAAAAGCAAACCCATGAATTGATTTTCTCATGATTATCATGGCTAGCGGTATTGCTCGTGGGCGCGTACGCACGACGAAAGCGACGAAGTCACCCAAGATGGCGGCCATACTCCAGCTAATGGGTTGACAGAGACATGAACCCTCGATTTAACGCGTCCCTCTTTGATATTGAAAATCCATGTTATGGTCAATTGATGCCTGTCAAAACAAGATATCCGCTGACCAGTATCATGTTACCATATCCCGGGCTTAAGTTTAGAGCTCATCGAGCTCAAGTGTGTTTTTTTTTAATTTACCGCAGACCAAGAGCTGTTTTTTTATTGGATCGCGGGTTCATGTCAGGTTAACTTGTTGTAAACAGGTCCGGGTTGTTCGGAAGCCGGTTAACGCTAACCCACGATTGTTAAAGTTAACCGAAGTATAATTTTTTCTTGTATATAAATGCTTTTCACTGCTTTTGTTTTGTGTATTTTGAGGACCTTGAGATTATTCAAACTCAAAACAGGCCAAACAACATAAACGGAACACCTCCCCGTAAAGTTACAAAACTCAAATCAAAATTCTCGCTTATCCTGGGTTAGCTTAATCGGGCTTTGAACAATCCGGCTCAGGAGCTGCGCTTTTAGGCTTGGTTAAATCTATATATTAGTGATACTTAAGACCTTATGGTACAGTTGAAAAGGAAACCATTGGTTCTTCTTCAATTTGAAAAAAAATGCTTACAGCATACTAACTGCTTTTTAACTAATCACTAGTAGTTTCACTTTTATGCCCTAGTCGCTATGGCAGTAACAATTTCTTTAAAATTTGAATTCTAAATTGACAACTTTAAAGAAATGCTATTCAGACGTACTCTCTTGGCGCAAACTTGCTATATTGTCTTCGAATGGTAATAAACAAATTTTTCCTGACCAACTTTAAGGAAACATGATAGGAGGAGCGATGTAATGTAGATCTGTAGGTGCTCTTAATAACAGTTTATCGAGGTTTACTCTAGTGTATTGTGTACTTGTGATTGTGAAAGGAAAAAAAGATAAATACAAAGCGAAGCTAAAAGCTGTCAAATTTTGCGACTTCATAAGGAATTTTTCTGGGAACAATTTCATATGACATGCCGTTGCATATCCTGCGTCCATGAACTATTCAAAAGGCCAATATACAATATATATTTCATTTCCCTTAAGAAAACTGGGGCCTTAGGTGCCCTCTCCACCGAGGCAACTTTACTGAAGCCGAGGAGAAAACTGAGCGGTCCAGTCTGCCGTAATCGTATTGAGGCAAAATTCCGATTTAGCCGACGATTTTCTTGAGCCCGGTCTAATCTCAGATCGAATGATTGGCCCATTATGCTTTAAGAAAAGGAAATTGCCGATATTGCATAGGTTATTAAATTAAATGCTATATCTGCATTTGATTCATGGCCTTTATGAAAATCTATGTGATGAATTGATCCATGGAAGTTCTTGTGAGATTATTTAAACTGGATCGCACCGGCTGACCCACCGACCGATGTTTCAACTGATTGTAATTATTTTACGTAGTAAATAAAAACACAATGAAGGGGGCAATCCAAATTTATAATTAACTAGCAATCACAATTTGTTACCTTCTCTGACTTCTTTTTGGAGCTGCGAATTAGGAAATCAGCGTTCGTAAGGTCTTCATGAAGGGCAGGAATCTTTGTAGTTTCTCTCTTGAGTTCTAATTTCCCAATGTCACTCTTGGAGCACATTTTTCTTGGAGAGGAATCATCTCCGTGAATAACAACTTGATATCTGGTTTTGTCATCTCCATGTTTGTCGACGAATTCCTTTATGGATCTTTTCATCAGGTTGAAGGCTTTGTTCGCATTCTTCGAAGTTGCATTTATCAAAAAAGCAATCTCTATTCCTAAGTTGAAAGATGACGCACAGTGTTGTTTGAAGCAGTGGGAGGGCAAAGTTTACAACTCATGGTAGGAAATTTCACTTCATCATTTGCATGTACTATTTTCTTAACCAAAAGGGCGTCTCGGTAGTGAGCGTATGAAAACGAGCACTGAGCGCGAGGTCGACCTCGTTTATTTGCGCTTGACCCACCCCACCTCACAGCATTTGTTCAGTTGCTTGCGTCTTCGTGAAACAGATCTAGACTAGGATAGATCCCAGTACACGCTCAGTCAGGAGTAGGAACACTGGGGAAAGTTTTTCTGGAAGCCTAAGTAACAGTTTTTCCGTTTTCAAGGTTAAAACGGTCGGTGAAAGAAATGAAAAATATGTTATTCCTTAATTGGACAACAGATGACCCAAGAAAACAGAAACATGGCACAAACATGTTTTCCGACAAATCCCGGTTTGAAAAGTATGCTTGATTCAAAATATGAATCTTTCATTATACCTTTGTCTTTCAGCTTGTTTTTGTTCCTGCGGTGCTTGACGTAAAACACAGCGAAAAGAAACGGAAACATCACTAAATCAAACAAGCACCAGATGTGCAGCAAAATCCACAGCCAGCCTTGCAGTGATAGCCACGAACATCTCTTCATTCTGCCAAACTTTCCCAGCCATTTATCACTCATCAAGTTGAAAATTACCGGATGTGCAAAAAACTGAGAAATCAATGAGAAAATTATGACTGTAGGAGCGAAAGGTTCATAAAGAATGCATAGCACTTCTGCCATGTGCTTTTAGTTACCTAATTAATCTCGCAGCTCGTGTTTAACTTAAGTCTGTTGTTTTCTATGTAGTAAATGTTGCATTTTATGCGTGGTATGGATCACTGGTGCAAATATTGTTAGGGGAATATGAAGGCGAAATATAAAAGTAGAAATTTTAAAGAACAATATGTTAGTTAATAGAAATGTAAGCCAAGTATACTTAGGAATGTATTGGGAGACGTGGTGAAGGTAGCACTGTCGTGAAAAAATTAAAAAAACTTCAAGGTAAAGAACAGTTTATAACCGACTTAAATTGGCAAATGGGATTTATTTTCAATGATTTAAGCAAAGTTTGGAAGAAATGTCTTGTCAGGATGAAATAAATTGGAAACAAATCGCTGTTTATGTCCCAATAAGGTCAGCGGTCTATTATGCACTGATAACAGACACATACAAGAAGAGAAGCTTACGAACGAATAGGAACATTTAAAATCGATAATAGATAGTTTGAATTTAAGTGAGTTTTTCAAAGCTTCTATCTACGATTGATCTGTTCTACATGACCCACAAAGCCGCTTACTGTCTTTTGTTTCCTGTCAATCCCAGCATCCATTAGGTCATCTAAAGAATCCCCAAATACATGATGTGCTTCTGTGTTGGATTTCAGAGGATCGAGTAAACAAGAAGTAAACTCGTCCACTGAGCTAGCCATCTTCGCAAACTCTTCTGCCACGGGACCTTTCTCCTTTGCCAAACTGCGAAGCTTTGAATTCGCCTAAAAAACACATAGAATCTGTACAGGCCCGCAGACGATCCCCGTACCGGAAATGATCCCCAGATTATACCGTAAATGATCCTGGACCGGAAATGGTGCCTCGCCATAAATTTTGGAAATGTGAGGACTCAGGAATTTGGACAGTGGATTTAAAATTTCTGCAAGCGCTTTTTTTATTACTGTGAAACTCAGAAAACCGTGAAAATTTGGAATTGATACCAAAAGGTTAATTTGGTACTGAACCAATCACAATAAAGTTCAGGAAATGCTAGGAAACGTCAAAACCACAACCAATAGGCTGCGTTCGATATATCAATATTCTAACATCGATCCGAGGCTTTCAGGTCAAAATTACAAATTTTTTAAGTTTCCTTTGTCTTCAAATTCTAAAAAAAGACTTGGATACTAAGGAAACATCCCCAAACATAGAAGTTTGTTCTGAAAGCCTCGGAGCCCTGTTAGAATATTGATATATCGAAAGTAGTCTATTACCGCTGGTGTTTGCGGTTTAGTTTTCTCACGCTTGATTGGCTTTTTCCTTGCTACACAATAATGATCCTTAAATATTTCTGGTATTCACGGTTTTCTGAGTTTCACAGTAATAATACAATATTTTGATAGAACAGTTACTATATGAAACGCAAGAAAATGTGCAGTATGAACGATTTAAATGCAAATTTCACAATTTTAACAATGATATCCAACATCACGAAATCCTGTGTTTGAGACTTGTAGTTTAGCTAGATCCTTCTCTGAATGACTTTATTGGGTCCGGGCCTGAGATGTATGATAATTAGATGGCAGAGGCATCTTCGAAGATTCCTGGTTTTTTTTTTTGTTTTTGTTTTTGTTTTTTGCAGTGCGTTTCCTAAACGAAAACTTTATGAAGTCGACACATGTCAGTTTAGTATTTTGGTACGTTTTTTATTGCTGCTTTTATGCCTCAGGTACGTGTCTTTTCTTCACCTAGAATAATTGAGAAATATGTATCCATCCATAGACTTTTCATGGAGTCCACCTCATTCCTAACTTTTTGCGGTGGAATAAGTTTCAGTCCTGGGATCATTTGCCGTACAATTTGGGGGTCATTTGCGGGCCGGGATCATTTGAGGGCCTGTATACGAGTATTAGCGAATTCAAAATTGATCGTCAAAAAAGTTCGGTTACTCAAAGTTGTACAATTTAGCATGCTTATTCACATCCTTGGATTCAGCTGTTTTTGGAAGCACCATCGTCTTTCCTCATAATTAAGCATTCAAAGTGTTTTACACTGTATTATTTGTACAGTGGAGGAGCGTTGACTACCGGATCGAGCGGTTCCGTGGGTTCGTGCTCCGATCGGGATAATCGTCCCGTGTAACACACTTCACTCCAAATCACACGGTACGTCTCTCTTCACCCGCGGCCGAATTGTTCGAAAGCTGGTTAACACTAACTCAGGTAGTAGTGATTTGTCTTAAATAAAACTGTGTTTCATTTTTTACGGTTTGTCTAGCGTAAGATTACTCAAGCTCAAAAATGAAGGACAAACAAAATAGACATGGAGAAAACCTCAACGAAAAGTTAAAGAACTGAAATCAAATTTCTCTCTAATCCTAAGTAAGCTTAACCGGGCTTTCAACAGTCCGGCCCAGGTAAATGCATGGGTTAAAAACGGTTCGGTTGAAAATGGTTATTCTACACAAAGATCGCTGTATGTAAAACTAAAAGTAAGTTTGCTGTTCATATCCATACATTGTGATAAATTCCCTCAACATACCTCCATTGCAACAAGTAGCGCGTTTCTGCCACACTTTGCCATAGCTTTTGGTGTCAGTTCCTGTTTGATCTCATCAACATTTCCTCTTTCTATGATTTTTATTAGACTTTCTGCAAGCAAGAGAACAAATAAGAGAGATGGATTGTGCACTCTTTTGTCACTACATCCGCCGCTGGAGAAGTCTGGGTTTGACCCCTGGCCCAGTGTGTTCTTAACGTTAGTTGTGCTTTTGAGCAAAACTATGCAGCATTCATGTTGCCTTTCCCCAACCTAGAGTGTGACTGGGTACTGGAACATTGGACATGGACCAACATGTCATCAGTGGAAGTCAGAGTGATGCTACATTGTCAAGCCGCTTAACGCTGACGAAACCTCGGTTAAACGTCCTCACCGTTAAATACCTTGGACCCAGTTCAGTGCCTACTCATTATGGAAGAGGCTTTGCTTTTATATCAGGTAGAATATATGGGTAAAAGTTAGATTAGAATACGCTTTTAGTGTCTGCCAGTTTTGTCATATTTTCTGACTTTTACCCAACTAGTTTAGCTTCATAGTTATTTTGGGTGACCAGCAACTGAAAGTTGAACTGAATTAATATTGTATAATTAATTACTTTAGTTTTTACGGTACAAATAAACCTTGTTGTTGTTGTTGTTGTTGTTGTTGTACTGTGAAGCGCATGTCAACATTATAGTACGGTACAGAGACTGTCATTACCTTGTTATTTGAATTTGGCATATTTGTTTCTAATGTTTAAATGCTCGGCCTAGCAGCCACATAAGAACTTATAGGATATTTCTCACTGATTACAATTACCCTTTGCATTGCCATGAGCATTGGCATGACCATTCCTGTTGCCATCATCGTCACCATCACCGTCGACGTCGCCTTTGCCATTGTTATCATCATTGCCCTTGCCATCGCCGACGCTGCCGTCGTCGCTGTCGCTGACCCCGTCGCCATTATCGTTTCCTACTTTAAAAGCATTCATGAGACTTGTTGATATTTTTTCAGCTGAATATTTGCAAATTAAATAATTTTCTGTTATTTTCAGTTTTTATTTGTGTCACTTAATGGTGAATGAAATTATCATGAATTTTTGAAGGGCGTGTCTTTGTTTATTCGTCCATTTGTCTCTTTGATTAATTAATTATCTTGACTTTTTTAATTGGAAGCCTAACCTCAGATGGCAATGATTTCTTACCCGTGAATTCCGTGATAAAGAAATAAAAACACGTCACTGTTGGCTTAAGGCCACTACTACTTGGAAATATGCAGACTATCCACCAACCTTTCCTATTGGGCTGTACAAATCTAAGGTTTGGATGATCCTCTTCCTTGGTTACATGGTCCATCTCAATGTTTACTTGCATCTTTGCCATTGATCCGCTAGGGCTCTGCGATATAATAAGACAGAAAAACAAGAAAAAATTTAACCAATGATTCTACATCTTTGTCGACACAAACTTTACTAGGCGATGCATAACTACCGTCAAACTCCACCAGTTTCAAGCTCAACGGCCGCGCTTTCAACTGTGCTATCCGCGTTGCTGTGCCACTGAAGCATAATTAAGTCAAGTGTGATATTCACATGACCCAATAAGTCAACGTCCTCCTGAGAGAAGGATGGACTTCCCCCCCCTCCTCCTCGTCCGTCTCCTCCTCCTCCTCCTCCTCCTCCTCCCCCTCCTCTTGCAAGAATGACGAGATTGTCAACCTCACCCAATCCTCTTTCTCCTGATTCGTCTTCTCCGCTACCACCACCACCTCCTCTACCTCCCCAATCTCCTTGTCCTATACAATTATGGCGCAAGACAGTCTTAGGTTGAAACTAGCTCTAAATTTCGTTCTTAGTGTCGATATAGGGCGATCTTGGCTGCTGTTATTTGTTGATATTTTGCCTTACTAGCATACGACTTTCCGTAGGGAAGACATCATTTTAGATATAAATTGGATCCAAACAGTTAAAGAGCTAATAAACTTAGTACATGATGAAATGTTAAGCTCTTTGGGTGTAATATTAAAAATTGGCTTTCAAGTACTGCAAAATTTCCGGATGACGAGAGAGCTAACGAGTCCATACATTCTTTTCATAGCTTTGAGTTTTTTAACCCGCGTCGCACAAAAAAGTATCAAATTACTACATTGCCTCAAATTCCTTGGCACAGTAACGTTTTCTCTCGTGCTATGCCCTTGCAATATTCAGGAATGATATTTTCATAGCTTGATCAGAAACTGGCTGGTTTACATTACTGAGGCAAAAACTGCAGTCAAAGAATCCCCCCAAACGTTACTAGGTTAAGAGTGAGCGTACCTCCGCTGGAATAAGTGGCGTATTGCTGCCCATGATCCTAGTCACTCCGGTGTCAAGAAGTTCTTAAAAAAATGAGCATGTGCATAAAAACTGAATGAAAAGTCCGTAAAAGAAACAATTAAACATCTCTCAATCAACAATAATAAGATAACTTCGGTCAATACTTGGAATAAGTAGGACATTTTGTTGTTATCGGACAGGAGGGTCTATTAGCGGCGAGCGGCCTTAAACATCGTTACGGAGATTTCATTGCTGGCAAACTGTCTACAGCCTGAGAATAATGAAGACGTTCGCGCCAAAAATGTTCTCACGCACAGATTTTTTCAAAACTTGCCATGTAGTGAGGTAAAGATCAACTTTTGCCAAAAAGTAAAAAACGTGGCGGGTCACCGCACTCGTTTTCGAAATAAGGCGCATTGAAGTCCATGCGTGGTTTTAGTAGCTGTTTGCATTTAAGAAGATCTTAGCGCACGACCATCAGGAATAAAAGAAGCTACATTAGTGAAATTGCATCAGGCTAACGTACTCAGTTCAAGACAACTAAGTATACTAGGTAAAAGCTTGTAGCTGATGTCGTTCCTTGAGGTGGAATAGGCCTTGAAAAAGAATACATATTAACCTTGCCCTTCAGCCACACGAGAGCACAAGAAGTGGAAAATTTGTAACTTCTTACGATCAGATTTTTTCTGTTTTGTTTTTGTTTTTGTTTTTTTGTTTTTTGTTTTGTTTTTGTTTTTTTTTGTTTTTTTGCTTTTTTGTTTTGTTAAAATGGACAAAATCAGGTCTATGAAAAGAAAAGAGGGGGTCAAACCCAAAAAGGAACAAGAATGGCCGGTTAAGGATGAAGAAGATTAACAAAATTGCTGATGGTCGATGATAGCAAATCATTCATTGCTAAAAACAACGCTGGATCGTGCCTTTAAAGCGTCATCTACCTGGCAACTGTTCCACCTGGAATGTGATCGTCTCACACAGGCGTTCTCCCGAATTCAATACCCAGCCCAACTGCTGCAACCGACCATCAGTAATTTTGTCACCAAGAAAGTTTCTGGCGATCCAATTTCCACTCGAGCATGTAACAGAAATGAAGCGCCTGTCAGAATAGTTTTACCATTTAAAGATCAGAGATCGGCCAATTCCGCGCCAAGGCAACTTGGGGAACTACGCCGCAAAATTGGAATTGAAATTCGCCCCGCGTATACAAGCCGTAAGATCGGACACGAAATCAAACTAAAAGAAAAGAAGCCGCCTATCATTAACCAGCAACGCGTTGTTTACCACTACAAGTGTGGTTTGTGCGATGCAAACTATGTCGGGTATACGTGCCACCAAGGTGACATAAGTTTAAAATGTCTTTTGATTCTGTAGTGTTATAATGCCAACCAAAAAGATAAAAATAAAATACAAAAAAAATGCGATTAATGATTAGGATCCACGCTTATTCGAATAAATATGTTAATCTTCGAGGACAAATAATTAATCACTAGCTTAATCCGTCAAACCTTAATGACAGAAGCATAAAACGTCTTCCGCACGTTCAGTCGGTCAAAGGTGACCTTCGATTGTATCTTTCCGTTTCTTTGACTAAAAGACAATGTAGACAAGGCAAAAGCAATGATTGGTCAGGTGGAGGCAGCTGAGTTTTAAGCTAAGGTTGCTTACGATTGAATCAGTACATGTATCTAGTTATTACGGCCACTATTTCTTGGTCTCAATTCAACCTCTGTTATTTTCGTGTTCCAAATCGTTATTTGGACTCGTCATTATTGCTCCTCTTTTTTTTATTTCTTTCGCTAAATAATTACCCTATCACTGTGCACCAGTCGAAATTAGAAAACTGGCAAAAGAAATCAGAAAAAAAAGAAAATCATGTATAGTTATAACACAAGGAATCAGTTGTGAGGGGGGTGAATGGGAGCATGTAAATCCTTCGATCCGTGCGTTTTTTCGCCAAATCCGTCGATCCGCGAATATTGTTATTCAAATCCGAAACCACAACCACATCCGAAACAGAAGTGTAAAAGGTCAAGGGTAAATTGGTAAACGTGATTGCCATTGTTAATTTTGTACAAATAGTAAAGAAGGCAACACGATCAATGACTATAACACTCACCTGAGTTTAAATGAGCTTCGTTCGAAAAAAAGAAATAATTTGGATGAATTCATTAACATACCGACCAAGACTAATGAAAGATCTATGATCCACATTTCGATTAGGAGATCCGAACATCAAGACAGGCAGAATCCGGAATCCGCACCAATATTCACAGCAGATCCACGATCCACTGTGTTTTCAAAATCCGCGAATCCGCTCGATTTACTGCAAAAATCTACAATCCGTGCGCTTTTAAGGCCGAATCTGTCGATCCGAAAACCTATTCACCCCTCTCAGTTGTGTTCACTGCACCGCAAATGGGAAGATAAAATTTTAACTTTGTAACGCACGTGATGGCGAACATAATGAATGCCATGTATGTGTCATGAATAATTGTAACCAAACGTGTGCTGACTCATGATGCGAATCGAACCTACCTCCGGTCCAGAATTACCCCAAGCCTCGAAAGCCTCAATTCAGTTTTGCTCGAGCTTCGCTTTCGAAAAACTCTTCGCTTTTCGGAAAGATTATGTTCGCGGACAAATATCCGAGCATGTTTTCTCGCCAAATGGAGGGTTTCTTTATATGTCAATAAGCAAATTATATCTGTTGCAATCGGTGTACCTTGGACGTGCAGGGGCTCAGTATATTCTCAGAAAGAAAGCCTTCTCCCAGAGTGGCAGAGATTATGAAATCGTTCCCTTTGTTCTAGATCTGTGCTCAGGTAAAGGTAAAGGTAAACTTCATTCAGCCAGGGTGGCCCATTTAGCGACGAGGCTGATATCCTGAGGGGCCCTGGACTAATTAGATTGCTTACTTAGATTTCCTTTGACAATCATGTAAATGTCGTACAGATATTTACGATAGTCTCTGTTATCATGTAGTCTGGCTTCCCCCGACTGTACATCCCGTCATTATTTAAGTCAGCCTTAAATTTCATTTTTGCCACGGTGAATGTAGAGAATATTCTCTTCTTAAAGAAGGAATATTAAATAAATATCATTCACAACTATACACATGTAGAATAAAAATGATGCTAGAGACAACACAATAACTCCCTCAAAGTATAATACACACAATGGATTTTTTTAAAAAAATTAAACGATCATAAGGTATTTCACTGAACGACACGTCTTTAACACCAAGTCCGCTAAATTTTGTTACCCAGCAAATAAATCAGAATTATTCCAAAACAACAATTGCAAGCACACAAGTGCAAACCGATGTAGGACGATGTAAGTATCTAACTCAAATATCATATCCAGTATCTGATAGTAAGTACTTACTTACTCTTACTATCGCTATACCGTATAACTCTATAATCTTATGAGAGCTACTCACTGTCTTAACCCTGTCCACATCTGTGTGGGCAATGCTACGGTATCATTCAATGCTCAACTGTTTGCGTAAAATTGCCAAGTTCCTTAGAAAATAAACTCTACTGTATTTATGCTTTTCTAAACAGCCAGGCACCCTATAAGTGAACCGGATTAAATTGGTTGGAATATTTCCATCTTGAGTTGTATACTTTACCGCAATTACGCAAACCTACATTTGCATGAGGAAAATGTATGATCGTTAACTTACTGAATTGTTTATGTAAGACTAAAGGAAATAAATCGATTACGCATCTTGCACGCCTTTATGGCGGGCCATCACGTTCAAAAGTAGATATCATGATTGTGGTATCTGCTTGATATTATGATATTATAAAATCATGACATCACGATATCTTGATATCTTTGATATCTTGACACCTTCTAACACGACCTGTTTCAACAGCTGTTGTTTGAACAATTTTGAAATATCACAAGCTGGTACTGTTCCAAATATTAGGTACAGTTCGTGCAATAACATGACGTCATGATGTCTCTTTGGTGATATCACGACGTAATGATACAACACATGTACAAAGATTTTCCTCTCAACATTATATGAGCAGTCTTCATGTATAAAATGGCCGTCGATAAAATCAGGAACATGGAACATTCCGGAACATCCCGGAACATCCCGAAAAATCCCGGAACATCGAATAATTATCATAATTACGCGAAAAATATGTAAAATAAAATTTTAAAGAATTAAATCAAACAAAAATAAACTGGTATCAGCTCGGAAAATAGAAACAAAACAAAAACATAAAAAAAAAAGGAAAAAAGAAAGAAAATGAAAGTGACTGCAATGAGTGAAGGCTAGCAACTAAGAAGACTAATCCATTCCTTCCAGCCGTTCACCGTCAGTTTTATCACGTGACTGCCCTTTATTTCCAGATTTCGTTCTTCACAGAAAACTAAGGTGGTGGCGTTCGAACTCATTAATCAGACCTTAAAGTATGGGTACACGAGTGTGATTCCTTTATTCAATTCATTACGTCAATACAAAGATATGCGTATACACGATTTCTTATGAAGAAATAGTTTCTCCATGAGATAGAAACAGAAGCTCTTCGGCATCGAGTTTCTTGTCTAAACTAGTTCGGACTACTCGAGCTCTGATGACAGTGTAAACAAATTCAAACACAAAATTTGAAAACATTTGGCAACGCGCCCGCTGTCTTGCGGGGTCGCTAGTCAAAACTTTATTGTCTCTAGAAACATTTGTTACAAGTGTTGGCGATCAGAAATTGAGTTCTTAGTGTCGCCAACAGTTCAGATGCATCTCCTGGAAAATGTTTGTCCAGTACAAGTTAATACTTAATTAATTAAAACTAGTAATAGTTCTCACTAAAGCTGCCCCCGCTTTTTTATATAATGGAGTGGAGAAAATCTCCTGAGATGACTGTGTATTGGGAATAACTGTTTATTTTTCAAACTTTTTTGTTATTTGACAGGTTTGGTTATTGAATAAATCTGGAATATTTCATATAAAAATAGAAACTTAAAAAG
>Ga0126338_10000749_pt1 | contig 18904 bp, 9 predicted proteins | sample OrbCmetagenome_2_FD_92529 | JGI IMG/M metagenome (GOLD analysis project Ga0126338, IMG submission 92529) | Coral microbial communities from Petempiche,Puerto Morelos, Mexico - Orbicella C C metagenome | ecosystem: Host-associated > Invertebrates > Cnidaria > Coral | place: Petempiche,Puerto... | reverse complement strand
TTTTTTTTTACCTACAAAAACGCCGAGCGGACCTACCACATCTCCTTTCCCTTTCATTCCTGAAAATCTGCAAAGCAAAAATTGTGCAGCGTTACCTAAGTTAGTTCAATTCGATACCACTTCTTTTTCAAAAATTGTTCGTCAATTTGTCGATATAATCTAATAGAACGAAAGTTACACGATGGCTGGAAAATATAAATTTTATTTTCTCTTGTTAAAATCAATATTTTACGAACGAGTGAAGCAAAAACAAATCACATCTTTGCGCAGCTTTGTGATATCCTCTATATAAAATTATCAAACTTTTGCTCTGACCTACCTTGACAATCCTTTTTTGGAATAACCTGCGTGAAAATAAGCCGACGTTTCCTTGACAACTATGCCATAATAATGGTACCTGGCACAAAAAAAAGAATAAACGTTAATTTAGATTACGATGAATTTAATCACTCGTAGTCACATGTACACAAACGCCGTGCCCTGTTAATGGTGATTTCAAAGAAAGTAGGTCAACAGTAGGTTCGACTTACACAAGTAACGTACTGAACGCTAAGAGGGAATGATAAGTTACTGCAAATATATTTACAATTAATTCTATCAAAAAAATTCATTTAGTCAAATAGAATTATTGGAATCGAATAGAATACAATGTTGCGTTATATTAGATATTAGGGAGTTGCATCTTTTTTGCTAGCAGGGCTTATAGTGCAATCAGTTGATTTGGCATTGAACCTCGAGGGTGTTTTTTTTTTTCTTTTTCTTTTTCTTTTTCTTTTTTTTTCTCAAATCTAAAACACAAGAATTAACAATGAGGCATCCTCACTCGCCCATTCCTGTTGGACTAGTTTTTTCAGTTAGAACTACCAGAATGGTCCATATGGACTGAACTTACTTTGATTGCCCTCGAGTTCCTAGTCTCCTGGTTGTCAGTTTTGGAAACCTTTGTCGAATTATCTGGGAAATGAAGAAAGGATCGAAAAGTTAGGCTAAAAATATCTAATAAATTTAGGGAATCCCCGTCGAAATCTTTCATTAACTCTTACCTTTCCAAACGTTGCTGGTCCGGCTGGACAAAGTTTGCCCCTTCTACAAAAGTCAAGATAGTGTGTATACATGACACACCTTGGCAGACACATACCCTCCTTAAGTTCGTAATTTTCGCCAAGCCTGCAAAGGAGAAACAATCTACGTTTAGAGCCCGTTGACTGCATTTTTTGGAGGCGCGGTGGCCTCATGTTTACCTCTCTCGCCTCCGGATCGAGCGGTCTCGGTTCGAGCCCTGGCCTTGGGGTCATTGTATTGTGATCTTGGGGAAGACACTTTACCCTCAAAGAGCCTCTCTCCACCCAGGTGTACAAATGGGTACCCGCGAATGTAATGCTGGGAGTAACCCTGCGTGGACTATCATTCCATCAAGGGGAGTGGAAATATTCCTAGTCGCTTCATGCTACAGATACAGGGATATAAGCATCGGCCTGATGGGCCACTTGGCTCGTATGCAGACTTTACCTTTACTTCTATTGCATTTTGCGAGCCAAAGATGTAATCAGTTTGTAGCAATTTTCCCATGACATCTTCCCATGAGTTTGAAAACGTTCGTCAAAGTTTTCAAGTTGGAACCAAAACCTTGTGCTTGTCTAACAGTTGATAACCCCGTCACACTAACCTCCCTTGAGGCAAAACACTTTCTTAGGTTTTATTTGCGACGTAGATATATGCCTTTGACTTTTTGAAAGTTAGTTTACTCACGTAAGTGCCCTTTAAGTTGTGATAGTGTACTAGGATAAACATGACCTGGCAAAAACTTGGAATGGTAATATTAAGGATATAAAATGCTTTGTACCCGCAAACACTTTATATGTAGCTATAAATACATTTAGTACGACAGGACTTGCACGTTCGCTTCGATTCGAAATAAAGTCGACGACTTGGAAGTTATATTTCTACTTATTAGAGTCAGGTAATCACTGATCAATAACACAATAAAATTACTACAAAGCTTACAGATTAAGCTCAGACTGAAGACAGATGATACGTGAAGAACTGAAGCTCCATGCAGCCTGCTCTTTGTATTCCGTCGATATTCGTGACAAGCCCTAATAGTAGTTATAAGTACATTATGCACAGAAGTTATTATACACCTAATTGGCGTGTATTAATATAAGGACACCAGACCGTTATAAACAAAAATAAAAATAAATTTATGCGATATTTGAAGGTACTCTCTGATCCAATTTTAGTTTTCTTCCTCTACAAAAAATCCGTTAAGTCAACGGTTAAATCGATTTGAGGGTAACTAACAAAAGTGGCCCAAAGTACAAGGAAAACATGTTCGTTTTTTTCATGCCGGAAAATAAACTTATTAAACTTGTTCTTCTTAGTGACAAATGATCTTGGAGGTTCTCTTGTTATATTTGATATTTGTTAAAAACGTCCCTCGTGGACATTAAGACTGGCTTCAGACAGTCATAAAGCATATTCGTTCAATTAGTTCTTTGAATGCTTTTTCAAGGTGCACCGTCAAAACCAAAATCTCAGACAGATTGCAAGAAATATACGAAATGTAATACTTGCTAAGGCAAGAGTAACCGACCAAAGGCTAGCTGAAGGCGAATATAGGTGAACAAGGATGCCACAAACGTGTTATTTGCATTTGATGCAGTTATAAACTTAATATTAAGAAGTCATAATAAGAATATTCATTCAATTAGTTACTGCTATTTGAAGAGATCCTATTTTGAGGCACCATTGTACCAATTTAACTTGCTTTTGATATCCTCGACCCATGGTGACATTAAAAGCGAATACGGGTGGAGAAGAACCTGTTGAGATATTGTTGGGCAGAACTCGCAGTTTTGAGGCAGCATTCCGAAATTAAATAGATCTCCCTGTCTAATTGTATTTTATTATACTTCACCTCAACTGCTGTTTTGACCTTCGCTCTAATAAGGTCCACGCCTGTTCGTAAAATAATACGACCGTTTTGTAGTCTAACATAAGATAAGCTCCACCGCTTGTTGGTTTTGGAGACAGAGAGGACTGAAATCACGATAGTTTGCCGATAGCAGTTATCTTTTCTTTCATTGAGTGGACCCTTCTGATGTACGCTTGCGGCCACTCGCACTCTTACTCGACATGGAGAAAAACACCACTTCCAAATGTCTTTATTTAACGGTTTGGAAGTCTGGAAGGCATTACCCTAGTAAACACTAAAAAATTAAATGGAGTTTTTTTTAGCATGTATACTTACCATCTAAGTGTTTGCGCTATCTGTCTCTGCTTTTTCTCCAGCATTATGAATGAATACGACTCTTTTCGTCTTCCTCCTGTTACAATATCAATTGGACAGAGAAAAAACTTAAGTTCGCAATTGAATGGAACTATTTATTTATAGCCACAACAATATGAAAGATATTGGATAATCATTTAGATGGAAAGCAAAAAGGATGAAAGTACATTCTAGAAGCTTTAAATTCCAAAAAAATCATCTTTACGCAAGCAGGTAGAAAGCATTGCGCTAAAGTTATTTCAGGCATTGAAAACTGACTGATATTTTACCTTGATGGGTTCTCGTTTGATTTCTTTTTTCCTTTCGTGTTTTATAGGTACAAAGTAGTTCTCCCAAGAAGATCGTCAACTACAAACTGTTTTATGGATTATCTTCCGTTCTATTTATTCTGTCCTGCTAAAACTAACGTTCACACAATGAGCAATCAGTGCTATTGAAGGAGCGTGCCCCATTTGGTAACAACTACAATGCACACAATAGCGCTGTTTATACGTGTTACCTTTCACTGCTGTTCGATTTCTGAAGCACGTGTGTTTAGAAAGTTACAAATACAAAAGCGTGAAAAAATGTTAAGCCTTGTGAAAAAAACAAAAGAATGAATTCTGAATGAATTTAACGAACATCTAAGGTTGCTGTGCGGAGGAGTGAATCCAGAGTATTGAGTGCTGTCAGATTTTAACAGACATCTGCCTGCGTTTTGTTAAAAAAATAATAATAAACAGTGAAAGACATTTGGATTATTTATTTATTCAAAAGAAAAACAATTCAAACTATAGTTGAGGACCCGACCAGTTCAATTGCTATCCGTAGGCACGTCAGTTTCAATGAACATTCTCTCAACGGAAAATGTAGTGTTTGGCCGATATTATGTGGCATAAAACAAAAGTATTCCTGAAAACTGTTCAGAAATCGTGTCTTGCTTACAATTTCTATTTTCTAGTGTGGTTCAGGGATGAAAGTGAAATGTAAAGTAAATGAATCTGCCTGCGGGCACAAAAGATAAAATTATATGTTTTTGATATTTACAGTAGCGCAAACGCCCAAAAAGATGCAATCTTTAAACTACCTTGGCTGCTTTATAAGCATATTCCAGGTTAAAGCCTTTAAATGATTCAGCACAAAAAAAAAAAATTGGGACGAATATTCGGCACTAAGTGGAGTCAGATTTGTTCTTAAAGATTTTCACCTGCTGCTAGACTTTTTAAAATCCGATTAGCTAGCACCATTAAGGGCATTCCGGCTGTGTTTGCTTTCTTAAAGAATTCAAGTTAGAACTAACGAAGCATTGCGTATTCATTTATTCAAAGTTATTGCGTTTATAAATCTATGGGTTTGGTCCGAAAATCAACTGAATAACAATTATTTGTGTGAAGAAACCAATCTTTAATGGAAAGAAACTACCAATCTTTAATGGTCGATGACCTTCCTTATCGCCAATAGCCGATAAGGAAGATAGGTCAGAAAGGGAGGTGTTCAATACACCTTCTTAAGATTGAGCAACTTGATTATCTCTGATGATTTGTTGATCGGTTTTATGTTATTTTTCTTCATGTTAAATTAGCACTGATATGAAGCATGGCATACGTATCGAATCAAAAATGAACGGCTTGTTCTATTTCAGAGTCAAGCAACTCCATATTCCTCATTTGGTTTGACGAAGATTTCTTAATGGAGTAACAACTTTTAGTGCGAATCACTCCCATCACTGCATTGGGTATTGATAATTATGCTAAGTAAGAAAACAAAAAGGTGTTTAGATATTATAGTTTTCCCCAGTTTTAAAGTCTATCATTCTGTGCGCTAGGAATTCTTACTTCAAGGTTTCTCTGCTACACGTGGCGTCAAGAGGTAAAAAGGAAAATCTTAATTTTGAAATGCAATATTAACCCTTTCGTAGCGAGCCTTAGCTTCACTGCGGAAAAAGCGGTGACATTTTGCTTCAGCCAGGGAAGGCGTTCTACAGAAAGTTACTTTTAATCCCAATAAATGAAGAAATGATTCTTTGATTATCACATTTACATTATCTCATTCCATTTTAAAGCCAGCCATTTTAAATTGAAGGAATTGCGTACTTGTGAGAGATTCTGCTTCACAGAAAAGCATACGAAGAGAATCAAGCGATCTACAATCACAGACAGAAACAATTAATCGTCGAGGCAGCCTTAGCCATTTCTACCCCTTCCAGTAATAAAGATTATGCAGTTTATTTTATTTTAATAGTATAAGTACATGGATGAAGGCAAAGTGGGATAAGGTGAGAGCACTGCTAAAGCGTTCCAGCAAAGTTACAAGGAATGTGTCAACTGCATGATCACTGTTCAGTGTTCAATGCAATAATGATTTACTGTACTAACCCTTGAATGAACTGTTTCGAAGCTATCATACCATAACAATTGAATGTAAAATATGATTGTCCAGATAGAATCGATATAGAATAACAAAACTTTGCTGCCATAATAAACACAAAAAAGAAAAAAGAAAATAGAATAAAAAAATAAAAAAAACAAGCAAGGGACCAATAATGCTTTAGTTTTTGCCTCTACTTTACTGATCGGCCTTTGGTCAGTTATGTTCGTGCTGTTTAAGAGCCATGCCACAGACGCTGAAATTTTTACAAAATACTTCTGAAAAGATTCTCGAAAAAATATGTCTTTGTTCAATTTCGTCGTCCCTAACCCCACATGTTCAATTTCGTCGTTTCCGAACACAATGAAGCTTAACCAGGCCCATTCTTTAGGTTTAATTGCCGTCTGTTCAGTTTTTGCCTCAAGGAAGGGAACGGTTTAGGTTTCTTTCAATTTGATTAAAGCCATTCTGTTCATTGTGCAGATGAGCAAAGTCAGCGTGCATCTTTGTATATCAAGTCATCGTACTGACAAACATACAAATAATTAAAAGTTAAATTGTTAATATACGTTTTATATAAGAAAAGACACATAATGCTCGCTAACTTACCCAGCGCATGCAAACTTTGCATAGTTTTTGAACTCTTGTTTACGAAAAATTGCTTCGAGGATTTAAATTGGAAACCGCGTTGTCGTGATTTCCGCCCAGTTCAATAAATCAGAGTCGAAATTTATATTCAACTTGCCCGTAAAGGTTCTATAAATAAAAGCTGTTATTACGTAGAATACAAGTGTTTCAATCAAAAGAAACACAAGCAATATGGCCTTGTTACAATACCGAGGAGGAAAGTTTGCACATTAGATATAGTTCATGAAGACATGCTTGATCATCGCAGTTATACACACAACTTGAGCAGTTGTGAAATTAAAGCCTGAAAAAAATTAAGGCCTGAACGGGATTCGCGCCCATGACCTCTGCGATACCGGTGCAGTGTTCTACCAACTGAGTTATCAAACCAACTGGGAGCTGGTCACATTGTGACTTCGTAATACACCCGTAGATGGTGACATGACATATATTCACTTGTACAGATATAGTTCAATTATCTTACCAATTTTTTCGATTAGGCTCTTGCGCAATGTTACAAAAAATTGTAAGCTAAATGGCAAAAGCAGTCACTGTTCAATCTTAACGCCTCGTTTGTTTTGGGTTATTTGCACATAAGCAAACTTTTGCATGATTTTCTTTTATTCAAAAAAAAGTTTTTGCGAAGAAAAGTGGCTTGAAATTGCGTGATTACATTGGCTCTGTATTTGAAGAATAATATTTGGAATAACCTCGCCCAAAGCAGCAGCAGCAGCATCAGTCATAAGGCGCTTGTGTCATGGCTGATAAACATCTTTTGCAATATCGCCCTTTTCTTGACAACAGTGTTAAGTTATTCAGTTTCTAATGCAAACAAAGTTCAGTACAATGTTTGCAAACTAGTTATACAGGTTAGGTCCCGAAACGAGAGTGCCAAGTCATGCATGATCACGATGAACAAGGCGGTTAGTTTTCCTAACTGCATGTGCACCCCCATACATCCAACCTCTAACAAAGTTTACGTGACATTCTCAAACCACAGTCAAACAAAGGTCAGAAAGGTCAGTGTGTTTACAGAATTATCATTAACCACATGGTTAGCTTCATTTCGGTTGCTCACGTCAAAGCAAAACATTTATCAAACATTTTACGGCTTCAAAAGGTCAGTACCAAGCGATATTTGTTTTAAAATGAGTTGTGTAACATTTAGAACACCATTAAATCATCAAATGCAACGGACAGTACATAAGCGTTTAGCTGAAAAAAGAAAGTTATCATCTAAGTATAGTAAATTCAAGTTTTACAACTTATCAGGTCCTCAGGCATCTCGATGATTCAGGTTCCGTTGAAGCGACTTTGTACCGTCAGAAAACTATTTTGAGATTGCTCGGATTGGAAAGGTGTTTTTCGCCTTGCGACATGATCACAAATTGCGTGATCAGATGGAGCTCGCGATAACGTTTTAATATTCTGTGTGAAAATTCACATCCACAGACGATAACGGGGTTAACAATTTTGCTTTCGATATTGCAAGGTTTCGCTGGAGATATAATAAGCACGTGGGGAAATGGCAGGTGTGAAAAACGTAAGTTTAAAGGGCAAAGAATGAGGTCATGTGCGGAAAGACCGCGTGCACTGTGACGTCTTAACTGAACTAAACCACGCACCACTTTCACGATAGGTATTTATTTTCTATGATTTAGAGTCCATTGCTTTTCTACCAATACTATCAGTTATTTACTTAGTTATGTTTATTTGGGGTCTGGGCGATTTTGAAGTCTCCCGGTTCTTTTTGACGCGGTTTCAGTTAGCTGCACTTTCTTGAATTATTCTGCAATGACTGTCTTCCTAATGTACCTCTTGCCTGTAATGTACACTCCTGTCCAAACAAACCCTTCAGGCTAACGATAAAATCCCTCAATAAAATGAAATTAATCCGAACTAACCGAGAAGAACGTCACATGCTCGCGCAGAAACTATTTTTCAGTAGTAGGCTGAATGTGGTCGCAAACATTGCAGAAGATTAATCAAAATTCCTCTCGAGAGTAGTTCTTGATAAGTTGTGCTACAGGTATGAATCAAAGTCCAAACGTTCAGCACACGTCATATTGGCATTCACGATTGTTTGATGAACGATGATCTTAACTGGCAATATACATTATTCCTTTTATACGTAGTTAAATTTTATTAATTACACGATTTTTTCGCCCACGGTCTGCCCCCATAGCCTCCCGCAGTTCCTCAAATCAATTTCGACTCATCAAATGTAAAACTCGCACAACATCTCGTGGTTGGGAGAATTTGATTAGTCAAAGTTAAATAACGATGAAGTTCATTTAATAGTCGTCAACATTTTTATATTCCCCTAAGCGACAGACCAAACCACGCGTATGTAGGAGTGAAACGCTGGGATAGCTTTGAAACAGTGACGTCATCATTTTCAAAATGGCAAGTACTGCGTGGGTGCGTTAGAAAATCAAGGATGTGAATATCAAGTCTTAATTGCGAACGGCCAAATTTTAGCTCCCACTTAGTTATGTTTAGTAATGGAAACTTTCAATATGATTTCACGTTAAGCTCGCTGTGAACGAATCAAATTCTGTTTGTTAAAATTAAGTACTCCTTGCTAACGGCTTGATTAGTAAAAATTATTTTTTATGGGTACATTTGTACTTTGAAGAAATACCCTATATATTTTTGATGCCGTTTTTGATGCCGAGATGACGCGCTGCATCAGTCCTTCAGTAATGATAAATTGCAACATAAAGCTAAAAACTACTTCGATATTGACATAAGCAAATTAACTTAGCTGGAAGAACAACAGTCATCTCTTTTTCGGCCGCAAAGGGAACAGAAAAACGTAAATTAATAAAACGCTTACCCCTTTTTCAAAGAGCACGGTTAAGTAGTCATTTTCTTATATCACTTTCCCTCCATTTTGGCCCTCAAGAAAGCATTTTACTGCATCTAATATTTCAATCAAATATGTCCAAACTGTACCGGGAGAAGAGCAAGGTGACCAATTACCTTAAGCTTGTTCTGGTGCAAGTGAACGCGTCCCGTACAACTGACGTCTTACTTTACTTCTCAGTTGACTTCAAATCTCTTCTAGGCACTAAGCTCACAGCACGTTTTACGATGTTGCCCTCCTATAAATGGTGCCCTCTTAACAAACATCTGTTGGTAAGATAAGGCTTGAGCGGTCCAAGTGACAAAGCCCTTGTGACAAAATGAAACAACGTGGACTTATGTGTGCGCCTGGTAACCTATTGTCCTTCTGGGTTCTTTTTGAGCCTTGTAAGTGCAGACTTTAAATGAAATATTGTGGTACCTGCATATCTATAGTGACATTAAGGTACTCGGCCTGCTAACCTCTTATTTGTGTTAAACATTTAATCTTCGCGCTCTCAAGAGCCGAGTTCTATTGTTTAGTATGAACTTGCTTTAATATCACCCATACTACCTGCTGAGGACCTTTCCAACAAAGAAAAGAAAAATAGTCTTGAACGTCTAACTGCGAATAATGTTCTTTATATACCTCGGTTTCGGTCGTTGAGGTGCTTTTCAAATCGCGATAAAAATGTCGCTAGTTGTTGCTAAAAATGCTGAGAGATTTAGGATTATTTAAAGGGAATAAACCTATATCTATTTTAACTTTTTTTCTTTTTTCTGCTAAATTTTTAATTGGTTTTAATTCGCTTTGCAGAAGCCAAAGCCTGTTACACTTTAAAATTGGATAAATATTAACTTCACTAAGGAGGAAATTACCTGCTAGAAAAGTATTAAAGGTCATGGAACAAATCATGCTCATAATATGGGGATCTCACAGCCTAGCATGAGGAAAATACACGGAACAATATAATTGAAAGCAACATCTTTGGGTACCAGTTGTTCATAGTTAATTTCAACGTGGTCAAAATATTGCGGAAAAATTCAATCAATCATAAGGCGTACCGGTAAAGGAAAAACTGAGATTTTGCAGCCTCTGCTTACATTTCACTGACATAGCTTTTCATCATAAAGCCAACATAAGAATAGATTATGTAAAGCAATTTAAGAGTGGCCATTTAAAAATGGTCTCCAAGCTTTAAAAAGCACCCCGGATCGATGAGCTCTTGGGCAGTTAGTCTACGTTAAAACTGGACTTGAACTTTACAAGGAAGACCTTCACGTATTTCGTAAGAAAGAATGTTTTTTAAGACAAGCCTGAACGTGCTTCGGACAGGATAATAGAATAAACCTTAAGATACATTTCCTTTTGTTCACAAAGATACAAGGAACCCGTATTCAATTAAAAGATAGGTGTTAATGTTTTTCCATCTGCCCTTGGCTACTTTTGTGCTAGCAGAAACTGGCTCTCCTCTTCGAGTGAGATAAAATGCACCCGACATAGTTGAAAATCAAGGGTTTACTATGATAAGTTTTATTTTAAAAAAAACGTTTACGCTAATCCAAAGATTTTCGTGGAGTAACGAAAGGCCGGAAATATTGACTGCTCCTCACGAAAACAGCTGAATTTTGCGTTATTTCAAATGGAGAGATTGAAAACAATTTCGCCGAAATGAGCGAAGCAATTATCAGAAAATAATTACCCGAAATGACGAGCCACACTGATGTTAACAGATGTTTGTTTAGTCAGTTAAAGACGAATCAGATTTAATTTTCCTTTTCTTCGAGCGATGCATCAAACTACTTTTTAATTGCAACATTGAAATCTAAACCGAAATAAATTGCTCACGGCAGCTTTACAAAATTGAAATGAAGCAGAAGATGTGAATCATTTGTCTTGTGTAAATAACTCTTTTGCTTTCTTTGATGTAACTTTTTTTTATATCGTTATGTATTTCGAGGCTGAAATATATCGTGGGTAAACGGAAAATCATTCAAAGCGTCGAATCTCTGTTTTGAGCCCATCATAGTTTCCACTGGAATCGCGCGTCACCAAATTAAGTCGTGCGATTTCGAGTAGAACAGCAAAAGCACATCTTTAGCAGCAAAATGCTTACGATAATGTAAAACGAAACAAAACCTCACAAATAATCTTTTGGTAACCCGCAAAGAGAACATATTCTTTACTAAAAACAGGTAGAACAGAAAAACACAAAAGAATTTAATAACCACCTGTCAGAAATAATTTATTCACCAGAAAACTCATTATATTCTCTGAATAAAAGAAAAAAAATTGTATTTCGCAACAAATATAAACAACAAGTGCAAACGCATTGAAGGAAGGTATAAAAACCGCAAGGAGGGAGTGCCTACGCTCTGGAGAAATAGAGTCAAAAAATCCTGAAGAGTTCTTAATTAGTTCTTGGCGAAGAAGTTTATTTTAAAAAAGAACAGTTTAGTCGGTTCGACCAAAATTATTGTGTTAATGTCTGGAGGCTGAATAAATATTTGCAAACTCACACAGGAAAAAAAACAGAATAATTAAAAAGATTATGATCTTAACAGTAAATATTCGTGTTAGTTATGGTAAGGTTTGTACACCTTGCTTTGTGCTGTTCTGTGTTTTTTTGTTTTGTTTTGTTTTTTTGTTTTTTGTTTTTTTACAGAGATTAAGATATCTTCCCACTGTACCAAAAATTAAATTTTCAACAGAAGCACATGTATAAATTGACACAAGATGATAATGTTAACCGACTTTTGAGGGAATATTCGAGAGGTTTGAGGGAAAATTCAAAAATATTAAATTCTTTTGAGGGAATATTCAAAAACATAAATCTTAATATATGTTTTTATCAGTGTCAAAACTATAATCTAAATGCAGATGAAACTTGTTTTGAAGGTGAAACAACGGTTACTAATTCGACTTGGGGAGAGCTTGCTTCTGATCAGTTCTGACCTAAATACTGAGAACGTTATTGCATTTTACATTTACATACAAGGTTTTCTTTGAAAAAAAAAAACAAATTTGGAGGGTCAACAGTTCGGCAGATTGTTCTGAATTAGTTTTAGGGTAACATTTGATATTGCACAGGGCCGTGAACGGTTACCTCAAGGTTTGAACGCATATGCTGTGAAACTTTAAATCTGCGGGGGAAGGCCATTCATAATTAGCAGTGACAGCTGTGTTTGAATGGTTTGCGAAATTTTGTGACTTTTTAGTTTCCTTTACAGCATTAGTACTCTTTGGTGAGCCGAGATAAGACTTAGATCCACAAAAATACGTAATTCTAAAAATAATGTCGCCATAGCATATCAGTGATAAATCTTCGTATCGACCTTCTCTGTACTGTGTTATGATGATCGAACAAAACGTTTGTTCTATTCCCGTTATCTGCAGCTCTTTGAGATTTTTGATTATCGTGGTTCTGTAAAAGGGAATTACAAGAGCAAAACATGGGAAATATCTCGCTTTTTTTCCTTTTATTTGGCTGTATTATCAATGTCCAACTCCTAAAACTAATGAATTGTTTTCTCCAAAACTGTGGAAAAGCGTCTTAGCTAGGTATCTGTCGCTACTTTGATTTCTTTAAAAAAAAAAACCGCTGAAAAGTATTATTTTTATTATGGAATGTTAATGTAATAGCTGATGGACAAAAATATGTCAACTCCGTACCTACATGTATTACCTAAATAAGTTATAGTTGGCTACTGCATGTCAGAGACAACGTTTCGTCTTATTTATTTCCCATCAGTCAGTTAAATTGAATAATTTCGGTTTATCTACCTTGTCTCTTATTCTTCTCAAATGTGAAAAGTTTAGGAGATCCAGTTAAAATATACTTGGAGTTTTATCTTACCGACAATATATATCACCAACTTTTTAACCTTCAAAATGGCAATTCTCCCAGATCATATCACTGTTTATCATATAGCTGTTTCTTCGCGCAGTTTCGAGAATTTCGAACTAAATCAGTCCTAGTTTGTTCTTTCCTTGTACGGAACTGACAACTGCCTAGCAACGCATATTCAGACGAGAAATCAGATACTCCTCACTCCAAGTTCCATGCTCGTCAATATACCTACCTTTTGATCTGATGCTCTCGCGATGAAACAAAAAGAAAAAGAAATTGTATTGTTCAGGCATTACTATAGCGCATAAACGTGGGCCTTCTTAAAGCAGTAGAAGCTTTCAAATTCTCTCCAACTGAAAGACTGATAACATTTTAGGAAGAAAAATAAAATATTACTTTTGTCATCATAGAAGCGTTGTGAACATTTTTCGGGGATGTTAATGCTTTTGGTGGCGGTAAAAGAGCCATAATAACGGGCTCTCCCGATCAGCTTTATATATGTGTAGAATTTCTGCCGGTCAAATTTCTCTCATTATTTTCTCGAACCAATCAAAAACTTTACGGACTCCATAAACCTTCCTATAGCGGCCTAGAATTATCTGACTTGTGTAGAAAGTGACTGTTGTGAGGAGGATTGCGCTGAAATCAAAATAGATGCACTACGAAAATTTACAAAATGAAATCAACATTTGGAGGATTAGGGCGCCGGATTTGAAATCTGGAGGTCGCGGGTTCAAGTCCCGCTCTGATCACTAAGCTGGAGTTGTTTCTCGGAAGACCCTCGTTCAACTCCTCGGTCATGCTTGTAAATACCCAACTGGTCTGCCTCCCGCCAGTTGGGATTTTTAAGCCTTTTATGTTTATTTTGGAATATTTCTTTCTTTCAGTTTAAGTGGCAACTGTGAGCTACCTAGTTGTAGCTAAGCGCATCGACCACTAAAAACATTCAACATTTAACAATTTGTTTTAAGTTACTTGTTTATTTCGCATTACTTAGGGATGTTTTTAAACGTCTTGAATTTCTTTTGCAAAGTACAGAGCTCGCGTCCCTTCTTTATCATGCGCCAATTTAATTCCACGTGACAGTAAAACCCGGTTAGACATTCTGGAACCGTACAACATTGACGAACTTAAAATTACCATGCGATGGGAAGTCAATCAGACCATAAAACAAAACATTTGGGAAAATATGCTCGCCTCTCCAACATAATGCTGCAATTTAATTCCATGTGTTTGAGACACGCTGGGCATAGTGATGTTAGAATACAAGGAAAAAAGCAAGAGACAAAGAAAACTAGGAAGGCACGTTCGCGAAAACGTGCATTTCAAATCAATCAACAATTTCAACAGAAATTTGTATTTCGCAGGTTATGACCATAGGACAAGCCATGACCGAAATTCCATACAACACAAAAATTCCCCGAGCAAAGGAAGTTGGCTATGCGAAGCATACATGTTGAAAGGTTGCAATTACGTATAGGAAAAAAACAGACATTTAACGACTGTACCTAAAATTTTACTGTTTTCGCGAAAGGCTGACACCAGTCAAAAATATTAAAACATGAAGAGTTACATCAGGGAAAAAAACAACAACAACAAAGGGCCGCTACGTACACAATAAAAACATACCCGCAATGTTGGACAGAGAAGTCTTATTAAAAACTGATGACATTTTGAACAGTTAGGTCAACAAAACAGCTGTTTGTGGAAGAAAAACATTGTCCGAAATTACTACTCAAATGGGAATGACGAAAGTTTTTCATCAGTCAATCCGAAGCCCTTCTCTTAAGATCGTAGGCCAGTCCCCATATTTTAGAATACCACAGCAACACTGATAGTCATTAAAAACTCCAAAACGACGAATTTACATACACCTGTGTTCGGAAAGAACCCATACCGAAGCGGAAGTCATAAAAATCGGCATATCACATGCATAAACGGCTTACAGAAAAAATGGAATTCATTACAGCAATTATAAATTTGTTGATGCGTTTTGCAGGGGTATACTTCAGCCACGCTACTCAGTACTTGATAAAGATAGGACTTCGGAAGTATTATGTCGTACAATAATAATTACGTGGGGGTATTGGAACCGCCCACGAAATAACAGGGAATCGCGAAATTTTTGTGTTGTACGAAACGGTATTTTTGATCAACACTACTTCGGTAACACTAATGAAGATCAGTGGTGGACCACTGCGTTTCGCAATTAAAAATCACTGTCGTTAGCTTTAATTACATATTGCTGGCTCTAGAACTATAGAGGAAAGCCAAGACTGGAGCGAAACACGGCTTCTTGTTTTTTCTTTCCAGCCAAAATAAGGCAGCGAAACGAACATCCAACATTGTTTTTACGACAGCTGCAAAAAATAATATATTTCCAATTCGCGCAGACGGGCTCCAACCTGTCAACGCCAAAAAGATCCAAAAGCCTGATAAACTGAATTAATAGCACTTCGCTTTTAGTTTTAAATCGGAAAATGGCAAATTACGCCGGCGATCAAAAACTTCAAAATGACAAAACAGTCTTGAAAGAAAACCACTCTTAAGATCGAGAGGAACAAATGTATTTAAATCGATTCATTTTCGCCCTTGTTCTATCAGTCGTACCAAACAATAACTTTAAAACACTTTTAAATTAGCATTTAAAAACCATCCGACATGTTCGGCCATAAGTAGGCACTTTAACTCAAGCAAGAACCAAAAAACACTGTTAACGATATCTCAAAGGAAAACTATTGTGATTCAGTTGAGCTCTCAGACGGCGTACTTGCATTAGGGATATGGTTTAAAAATAATAAAAACTGTATTCCTTATTCTAATCAGCAATTTATTCGCAATTAATAGCCAGTCCTGCCGTAGTAATATGTTATTATTGGCAGGATTTAAAGCTTTTCGACAGTTTGTCAGTAACTTGCCTTTTTTAGAACTGTGACTTGTCACTGAAAATCAAAACTTCAGAGAAAGAAAAACTCGTATTTTTCGCGAAATCAAGCGTTCGCATGAGTAATAAAAGCCACTCGTACCATTCAACAAAAGAAAAATTATAACCTTGCCTAGATACAGAACAATGCTAGTCACTTATTCAATTGTCATTCTAAGACTATGGAGGAGTGTAATATCGATGTTTTTTTTTTCTCTTCTATTCATTGTGTGTAACTACGAACGGCGAAATGCTTTCGTTGTTTTTCTTGCTCGGAATTTCTTAGAGAAAAAATACCCCGCACAGATTCTGGCGCTGTTTCTTGCCACTGTTACTTTTGATTAAATCGGCTTTTAAAAATTGGTAATAAAATATTTCATTTTCCCAGAATTTTCTCCCAGCGTGTTAGCATGATAGGAGCTTTGTTTTTGAAATTAGAAAAGGACAGTTGAAGCTAAGGGGAAATTGCTCCATTCCTGCGAGACATCCAGTCATCATGTTAGTTGTGTTAACATGACACAATATTTATAAATTTCCGAGAAACTCATTTTACCAGCTAGCGCCCTAATTATCACTTCCTAAATCAGTGGTCAAGAAACAGTGATTGAAAATGTTTTAACTAAGTTACCTTTCGGTCTGTATTGCTTGACATCTTCTGCAGTTAGCTCGTCATCTGTTTCCTCCTCGCAGTATGACTTTCGTGAGCATACCCTTCTTGGTCGTTCATAACTCTCCGCGTGGGATACACTTCCCTTCGAAAGTGTTTGAATTGTCTTCGAGGCCATCCGGTTTTTCTAATACAAATCCACGCTTAACTCGATCGCGGTTTTAAAATTCGCCACTTTTTTTCTCTCTCCCTGTGGAGTGTTAGTTATAAACCCCGCCGCTAAAGGCCTTTAAGAAATACGAATTTCCGGACTGGTTAATAACTGAGATTCGTGCCGTCAGCAGGTGCAAACATCTCCCACCATCCAAGTTTTATGATCAAGGTTAGAAAGTCGCCTTTATGAATAATACAAAATTAAAACAAAGAGGAGTCATTGCAGTTGCTCGAGAACGCCCTGTGATTGGCCAATTTTGACAACGGGCGCAGAGACTTGCCACGCTCATATAAAACCATCAGTAAAGTTTTAATTGATAAATATTCCCATTGTAGCTTTGTAAACATGTCGGTTAAATTATTCAGCATATAATTTCGCCGCGAGCTTAACATGTACAAAACCCATCTCGGACTGACTTGTAAATTTATCATCTACGCCAAGGTTAAAAAGGTGATTTTTGTGAGCAGTTTTGCACCATCAGGCGATACAGCACCCGCCTTTTTGAAGCCATTTATGAAAACAAAAGCGCCCAATTTTGTCTTTATTGTTCGCGAGAGTATAAACGAAACCAAAAAATTCAGTCGTTTGTGAGTTGAAAGAAAAAGCACAAAAGCCAGCTAGTTAAAATTCAACCACAAAATTAATAGGACAGGCCACAGTACAGCTGTCTGCCGCTTAATGACTCGTTTGGTTCCCAAATACATTCAGCGTAACATTGTTGCATGACATTTACGGACCCGTAAAAATTCGGGATCTTTCGATTATTTTAGTCACTTCTACCAGACGGTATTAGTTCTTGACAAATTTTATTTTAATTACATCATAAAGCTGATTCATGTTAGCTTACCTTTGTTCCGCAAATGAACTTAAGCCGCGACAAGAAGAGCTTCGTCCTGACGTAAACGCCATTTGTTTTTCAGTTGTCTCGCGAAATGAGCAATACAGTTCGGTCGCACCAGTGCTAGACGATTGTCTCTGGTTGAGAAGTAGCATGTCAATGTATTTATAATAATTAGATTATTGGTGTGCCATCGTAGACGGTCGTGTACGTAGTAAGCTACAGAAAATCCTCGATGCAGCATAAACGACGGTAACGAAGAGATATTAGGACCGGAGATTAAAAATCACGCTATGAGCTGACGGTTTTGCAAGAGGTTGGAAGCAGCGATGATTTAGACTTCCAGCTGGCAGAGTCCACACAGAAAAAAGGCAGTAACGGCTAACTCTGACTAACTACGTAAATAACTCCTATGAAACCCGGACAGTAACAGAAATAACGTGTTTTCCCATAAAGAGTTATGAATTTTTATATACATACATGTACATTTTTCTAATATCTAGCTCCGTCAGTGCAAAGGTACAGTTTTTTCTCGGTCAAATATCGGCCCAGCAAGGAAATATGGCGTGGGAAAGCAGGCCAGGTAGTTTATCTTGGTAGATATTTCGTGCGGCTAACACTGCACTATAAAGTGGTAATTTGATCCTTAATTTCTCGTAGTCTCTTTAAGTATCAAACTAGTATCACGGAATCATTTCAGTGGCCCATGATAGCTCCAGAAACGTCATTTTCTTGAAGGGAGAACGCTCACTTCCCCAGTGTGAAGATTAAAAATTAATCAATCTCTATTTAATCAAAAGTTGATGTACGTAGAAATTTAACCAAACAGTCTACGATATGCATTCTATCTAGCAAAGGAAAAGGGAAAAGCAATATTTTTTCAGCCACTTTACGTGGATGTCAGATGCCAGCCATTGAGAATTAAGCGCTGAGACGCAATGAATGACCTCCCACGCAAGCGATAGACTCATTATCATACCTTCCCGTCAAAAGAGCTCTTCTCACTTCATGTTCCCTCTCTCGGTAAAATTGCGTCGGTCAGTTGGGTATAAAGAAAAAGGAAAAGTCGAGAAAAAAAATGCTCACAAACAAACAAGTAAATATTTCCAAGAGATTCTCGATTCTGCCTTCGGCATGACCGCCATTTTGAGCCGAGTCACCGTAACTCGAAACTGTGTTCGGAATCGATTATTTTTTCCTTCTTCTGTTTTTTTTTGTTGTTTTTTTTTTGTTGTTTTTTTTGTTGTTTTTTTTTTTTTTTTTTTTTTTTTTTTTTTTTTTATTTCATTAGGCTTTCTTTTTTTTTGCACCTCTGGTATTTTTGGGTGAATTTTTTTTTTTTTAAAAAAAAGGTGTTTGGGT
>Ga0126338_10000748_pt1 | contig 18905 bp, 9 predicted proteins | sample OrbCmetagenome_2_FD_92529 | JGI IMG/M metagenome (GOLD analysis project Ga0126338, IMG submission 92529) | Coral microbial communities from Petempiche,Puerto Morelos, Mexico - Orbicella C C metagenome | ecosystem: Host-associated > Invertebrates > Cnidaria > Coral | place: Petempiche,Puerto... | reverse complement strand
TAACGAAACTTTCGGAGCTGAGGTATTCAAGAACACCTGTTGTATCCTGTTTATTAAAAACTAGATCATTGGATAATGCAATTCGCGAGTTTTCATTGGCTTCGCCATCATAGGTTATGAGCCATTATATCATGCTCTTCTAATTAGGTAAGCGTACGCGTGATTTTTTGGGGCGCTTTTTAGTTTTATTTGAGTCTAATATATTATAATTTGGATGCGTTTTTAATAAAACAGTTATTCCACTGGCGCACGCTGGATATGAGATGGTTATAGCCAACTCCGACGGCGCAACGCGCCTCGTTGGCTATCTACCATCTCATATCCAACGAGCGCTCGAGGAATAATTGTTAAAGAATCCGGCTCACAATTGCATATTACTAGAATACTCAAGGAGAGTTTTGCTTTGGCGTATTGTCAATACATGTAGATCAAATATGGCAACTTTGATTGTACAGGAATAGCCTGGCTAAATATTTGACACGTTCATCGGCAGAAGCAATTACGTGCACTTGTGTAACTCGATATTTTTTTATAATATTATTTGGAGATGTGTCTCAACTTTATCTGTTTTAAAGATGTCTTATATTCGAACTGCAAACATTTATGCATCACTGGCGCGGATCTAGGATTAATGGTGACTGATTTCGAAACAACGAGTGCGTTCTAGAGTGGTCCAGGGAAGGAGCCCATGGTCCAGGGCCATGCTCTCTTATGAACCGGAAATGTTCTGAATTTGTTATCCCTGAAGTCTCCTTAAGGGGTTATCCGAGTCATTTTGAAACATCTGACCAATTTCCGTAAAACGGTGGAATTCGGTATCAGATCCGCGCCTGTACGAAGACAAAATACAGATTAACAAACTCTGGACAAGTAAATATCCTTACTTTATAAAGCAAACAGACTTTATAAAGCAAGTCAAGGTGGTAAGGGTAATGCGGTTGTGCTTGGGGGGAATTTGTTCTCCCAGCGTATACAGCAAAGCACAAAAATATAACTATTTCCTTGTTCAAGGTACAGGTCATTTCAATTTCGTTGGCACTCAATTTTTTCGCAACAAGTGAACACGAGATTGTGGTCATATAAGTGCTAGTCTGTCCGCAGACCCTTGAGTTCGTCGTACTGATAGCCTGTAAACAGGTTCTCGAGTCGAGGATGGGGCGAAGAGAAAGTAGGAAGAAAAAGGACAGAAGAGACAGGAGCAGAGAGAGAGGAGAGACGCCTTAACCCCCACCCCGTTCTCCGCTCGGCCACTTCCCCCTTTTTGGCCCTTCGAATTCCAGCCGGAGCTTGTTGACAGGATATCGTCGTGATCGCAAGCTTAGCAAAATATTAACCCGGCGCGTGGGATATGAATGAGCCAAAACGCAAGGGGGTTGGGCAAGATGATAAATAGCTCATAGCAAAAAATAAACGTCTGTGAACAGACCATATAAATGAATATGGAACGACCAGTGGGACGTCGTCAGAGTTACAAAATACTTCGAATTTGCTAGTTCAAGAAAGGAGCTGGTGTCAAATGATATGTGTAGCTTGGTTAGCAATCTTAATCCATAATGGGTCAGGAGTTTTTAGCTTGTCGAATTTTGCATGTCCTTGGATTGCTACCTTCCTCAGCCATTAATAGTTAGAGAAAGATTATAAAGAAGGTCATTTTTTAGTGTTCGGTGGGCAATCTGCGTTTAGACTTCATCCATCTGTCGGTGGAATGATGACCAACATCTAAGTGTGAATCATGCCGTTGTATATTTGTCTATACAGGGCGTGTCTGTCTTTGAATGGATTCTTCTACGTCACTCTCCTTGCTTGAAAAATCCACCATCAGGAAAATTTCTCGTCAATGTTCAGTTTTAAGTGTCAGCAAATTTGTTTCAGTCTTAAGCTACTGGTTCTTGGCACCCTTGCAGTGACCGATCTTGTGTTTGTTGTATAAATCACTGATAAACTCAAAGCGCTGAAGTCGATTTGCAAACCTGCTGTCTGGATCCTAGAAGTATTGAAGAAGAGCAAAGAAAGTTTTAAAAGGTATTTAACAGCCAACCTTTATTCTCTCACTCTTTCCATTTTCTACCGAATGTTGTGGATCTCGCAGTTATAGAAAAATGCCAACATCATAACAAGTCTAACATGAGAGGAAAGACACCCTAAAAGACGCCTTGACTGTGGCAGGAAAATGTGGAAAATGAAACACTCAAAACACTCACCGTCAAATGAGCGAATGAGAGGGGTGACAATGTATGGTAACGATGAACAATCCAAACATTAGGCAGCACTATGAATTTGTACCTGAGAGAAATCAAAATATACACGTTAATGATAGGAAAATATTTCTGCTTGATCAATTAGTGTGAGGTCGGTCGGAGGGAAATTGTCGATTAACCCTTTGTGTATTCATAACCTTTTTAAACAGGTATTAAACGGGGAAGAGGGGGAGGGAGAGTGTTTTTCGCCTCCCTTACCCTCATCAACCTCGTTCCCAGGGCTTCTCCGTTAGAGATTGGGAAGGGAAAGCCCTGGGAACGAAGCTGTTTATTCGTGGAAATGGTGTTTGTCTATAGCTAAAAGGACAAGTTTGTGAAGAGTTCGACCTGCAGCTGTGCTGGATAAGGAATTCCCCATAGTGAATCTAAGCGCACTGTATACCGCTGAGACAACGTTTTAAAGCTCTCGAATGCGTCTAACGATTATGCGTGCACAGAAAAAACGATGAAATCGAGGCTAAGGGTGACTTGCCTCAGTAGTGCGAGTTCTATGACGTGAGAAATCTTGTTCATTCCGTAACCAGTAAACCTTTCGTCGTACAGCGGAAGTTCAGGAGTCAATCTGCAAAACAAGAATTTCCAAATCTCGTCATGTCAACAAAAGGAGAAAGGTACAAGAGCTCACTGAACCTTGGTCTTATTCTACAGCAGACAAGTAAGGTACTAACATAAGCCAATAAATTTTCGTCCCCCGAGGCCGCGCTCCTTTTGGTCAGCACCAAGAATCGCGACCTCTGGGAAGGTTCAACACAGGAAGTCCGCGATTCACGGACTTCCCGTCACTCTACGCGTGCTCAAAGTCAAGTTTGACAGATCTGATTGGCTGAGAGTACGAAACAAATTCTCTGCGCATGTTCAGAGAATCGGACCCGGCCAGAGATCGCGATTCTTGGTGCTGACCAAAAGGAGCGCGGCCTCTGGGGACGAGAATGAAGCCAATACTTCAGCTAGCAAAACCAAGAGTTGATCGTCTCTTGGCAAAACATAATAGAGCCCAAAAGATGAACAATTTTCGCCTTTACGTGAAGAGCCCCTCACAAGATTCGCGGTAAAGAAGGACCAAAATTAAAGTAAACTAGATCAACGTACCCCGGCCAGAAGAAGATATAAAACACAAGAAACTATACAGTTTATCTAGACTATCTAGAGTACTTAATGACTTTAGAACTAATCGTTTACGAAAAAGTAACTCGTTTTAACGGAAAATCTTCCCATAATAAGCTCTTTTGCAGTGCACACCTTAAAATTAAGTAAGGTTCGTATTTATCCTGATAACGGCTGACTTCATATGACTCATTGATGTGGTACCACTTGGTATAGTTTGTGGAGCTATGAGACAAAGGAGACTCGATTTGTCCTGAGGCGAGTCAAGGAGTTATAAAAGAACAGGTGAAAAGTGAACTGGAATTCTATACGGAATCTATTGACCAAGTAAACCTGCAACGTTTCACCGAACGCGCCCCAGCCTCCACGCCTAATGGTGTCAGGGAATGAATTTTGGAACACCATTCATTTATCCTAGTGCAGCTTGTTGGTTATTAATTAAGATATATTGCACCAACTTCGAAGGATACTAAATGGCGCCAATTTCTTCTTTCTTTTCACCATTTTAACAAGTTCCTCCTTCGTCTGTGGAAGATCTCTAGAGTTCTGAAAAAAGTTCATAACCGTAAGGTCATTACTAACCAGGCGCTCGAGCATTAACGGAGGGGGAGGGGTGAGTTGCCGGGCGTGGTGTAACACTCACGAACTATCAGGACCAGCATAAGTGTGTGATAATCAGTAAAGTCGAATCATGCACTAATCATACATTGCGGGTCTTTGTAAGATGGAGCCTTTTAGCTAGATCTTTAAAGAGTCTATCAAGACTGATTAAGTGTTTATTTTTTTTCTATGAGCAAAACTCGAGGCGAGACGTTCATTTCTACAAATTGCGCAGCGTTCAAATTTTTCTTGCAATTTTTCGCTTCTCGCTGTACAATATACGGAGTTTAGAAAGGATTACTTAAAAACTAGAACTGAACTAACCACATTTCTTGCGCCATCAAAGGCAGGCACGACAAATGCAACCTTGTTATTGGTACCATTTCTTGTCTCATTGTACTTAAGAATCTGATTTCTGAAAGTAAACATTTAAAACGAGAGTGAGTAATGATTGAAACTTAAGAACTTCATTTGCCAGACATTAACTGAACCTTTTTTAGCCTGCCTTAAGTGATAATTAAAGGCAAGTTACGCCTACAAGGTCCTACAACCTACCTTGCAATAGTTTCTAATTCTGGCGAAGGAACGAAATCCACATCGATCATGAAAATATATTGCGTTTTAACATTTCTGAGGAAAAAAAAAAGAAAAGAGTGAAAAATGACTAGCTTCTACTTAGAGAGAACTTTACAAAAAGTACACAAAATTACTGAGTAATAGTCTGACTGTCATATCATAGATATGGCACTACAGTCTTGACTTGAAATTTATCTTCTTTCCCGATTGCTCGTGCATTCTAAACGAAGGTAAATCTCGTGTCTTTGCTTACTTGACTGCAATGTTTCTGAGGCGATTGATTGGATACTGTGGACCTATCTGTGGAGAGAAACAATTTATCAACTAAGGCGAGTTTAAAAATATAGGTCTGCAATGCATGCATGTCCTCTTCTGAAGGTACAGATTAAATTGAAAATCAATGACCCGAAACTCCCCCGAAACTGAATTTTCAATAAATGAGGCACTTTAGAATTGATCATATATGGGGTATATAGGCATTTGCTATTTACCTTCTTTCCATATATGACCATAACTGAGACCGTGGAAAACTTGCTGAATATTGGTGACGGTAATCGCATCTGTACCTCTCTCCTGAAAGAGAACTCGTTTCAAATGTGGTAAAAAAAAAATGTGGAGAACAGAAACAACAATTGTCCTTTTGTTTGAGAACAAAACAGCCCATCATCAGAGATGTTTTGTTTAAATGGCATCTGGTAGCTTTCGAAATGACAGGTCTGGAATATTTTGTTATTCAAACCGTTTAATTTCAGAGTAACTCATAGTTTTAGAGTGCGTGAGAATGTAGACTAGCCCAGTGCTACATATCAACTAAAATCATTTTACAACTTTACGCGATTGAAAAATGGTGAAGGAAGGACTAAACCAGACTTCTTCAAAAAGGGGAAAACCATCCACTTTAAAACCATTTTATCTTACTTTTTGAAATCAATATCGTTAGCGTCTTCTAAATGAACGTAAACTACTATTGACAGAGGACCTGCAGAAGAAATAAAAAGAGAAGATCGATGAGTAATGATAATTGAATAGTTACTGGTCAACATTCGATTTCTTCACAGCCATAAATACGAATTCATAAAATTCTCGCAGTTGGTACGGCGAGCAATGTATGTTAGGCATCAAGGCTTAGTTCAAGACTTGATGTATATCTATCAATTTAGTTTTTGCTGGCAAGCGCTTTTACTCAATTTTAACAATGAAATTACCAAGAAAATGTGATTTAAACGAAAAGATTTACAGACCTTTACATAATGATTAGTTAGAAAGCAAGCTTCGCCAAGCTTGTCGTGCTTGTTTAACTCTAGAGAAGGGAAAGCTCTTAAAACTTGCTAATCAATTCTTACCAGTCCAGAATCTTAAATTCCTCTTCAACATGTTTATCCTATTGAACGTTAGCTGTGTCACCAAAGTGACTGCGTCAGAATCCTAACAGTAAGAGTAAAACGATAAATTTTCAGTGTGACCATCTTTACGTCACTTTGCCCCCGTTCTTATGCTTTATTGGACACAGTGATATAGTTGTGTTAGTGTCTTAGGTCGTTAGTACCAAAAAATCCCCTTTCTCCACTCTGACATTAAGTGTAACCAGGCTTTCAGGGCGAGAAAGATGAGTTCAGGCGCTGGTTTAGTATTCATCACAAGGTATAGGTGTTGTAGAGAAGTTCAACTTTATTTACAGGATTTCGTAAAACCTTGCACTATTCTTCAGATTACATTTTGTACCACCAATGGCGATCGGCTGAGCAACCTTCAAAAAGACGTTTATCTACGAAAATTTAACAATACATTTGATTAAGTAATTATTTAAAAGAAAATAATGACTAGAAAAAGTGGTCTGGGCCAATATCTAGGATACATGACAATGACCGACAGCTCGTCTTCAGGGCCTCTCGTTCAGAAACCCGAAAGCGCTCCGCGAGGGCTTTGGCCATGAGACTGTTAACAAGTTTGCAGATCACTCGAAGGGTTTGCAACACTGAACTGTACGTACTGTTGGTGAACACGCTGAATAGAGTATTTCAGTGAGGAAATCTCCAGACTCAACAAGTGGTCTCTTGCTTAGTGCTTGGCACGGCTCTAAGAGTTGCTTTGGCTCGATACTGTGGTTTTTCAGCAGTCTGGAATCTTTGCAAATAAAGATAAGATATTTTTTAAAAAATCATCCTGTTGAAGGTGTCCGACTAGTTTAGCTAAATTTAAAGAAGTGTGACAGATGCCTGCAAGAAAGATTTTATCACTGTTCACTACTATAACTCAGATACATATCTTTCCTAAAATGACTTTTTTCATCTTGAGCAAGGAAGTCCTTATATGGGTTTACTTACCATATATAGGTTTAACCGCAAGGTCAGTGAAGGTGACATATCCCTCATATCCAAAGCAACCCAACATAACCGTGACACTGGTGATTTGTTCTCCTCGAGGTGAGATCTACAAAAGACAGAGTTCTTTACTGATTTAATAGCTTCCGTCTATATTTTCTTTATTCTTTCTAGTAGCCAAAAGAAAAAGCAATATTTTTTTCAGCCTTACGTCTCTGAGTCAGAACTAAGTAAAGCTGCCAATTTGGGGGAACGTTGCTAATCGACATGGCCTATTCCTTATAAGGAAAACCTCGCTTACATCTTTGCTCGGCGGTTTTCTATTGGATAATAAGAATCGGAAACTCTTCAAATGTGTTCGTTATTCGTAACTTACAAATTCTGTTTTCCTGTTCATAACTTTTCCAGATTCTGCTGAAAAATCCAGCCTGTGAAAATTAAGGTGAAGAAATAAAAATTCCGATTGAATTTTTCAATATTCTTTGACCCAGGAAAAATATTAATAAGAGCCTGCAACTTTTAAAGAACCATTTTCCTAGTTTTACTCAACCAACTTACTTGAGTAGCTTTCTTTTTCCACTTGATAGCACCACAAATATTCGAGCGCCATAAAACGGTTCGTAGCTCTGTGAAACAATAAACTAGAGTAATATCGTAAATCCTCGAATTAGCACCCCCCCTCGAACAAACGCCCACTTTGAATAAGCCCTCCTCCTATCGCCCGAAATTTAATATAAGCGCCCCCCCTCCCTCGAATAAGCGCCCCCTCCCCTCTCCCCCATTTTGTAGATGAGTAATGAGACAACAAAGGATGTATAGTTTTCGTCATGTAGTATAAGATTTGTACATAGTTTCAGTTTGTGAACACGTTTAGTGAACACGTTGAACACGTTAAATACTAACAGTGCCGCGATTTAAACTTTAGGATCAGCTTTTTATGTCAATAAATAAACAGCTTATGTTAATGTTTACGCGCAGATGATGTATTAAAAAATGATCACGTCAGGCCACGATTTGGGAAAAATTAAATAAGCGCCCCCCTCGAATAAGTGCCACCGTCTTCTCCTAAACTTGAAATAAGCGCCCCGGGCGCTAATTCGAGGATTTACGTCAATAGTGAGACCCAACCAAATGTGTTACTTGTAAGACAATTTCAAAGATTAAGACCAGTTTCTGCAAAGTTAAGTTTCTAATAGGTCTTTGCAAAACCGTTTTTAGCTCAAACATTTCTTTAATAAGAAATAACAATAAAAGATTATTCAGAAATGAATATATGAGATTAATCAGCGCACCCTCAGCAAGCTGACTGTAGGTCGCTCCATCTTCCATGAGGCAGAACTGGCTTGGAACTTGATTCCTTTTATCGGGATACTCCTGTTCAACTGTAGATAACAAAGTTAACTTAGCAACGTGCTAAAATGGAAAGGCAATGGAAATTTGTTCTTTCAACTGAGAACTGAGATAAGGATTGAATGCAAACAGAGAAACCCAGCGTGTAACTGAGGTTACTCGTAAGACATGTTCCTAAAATAAAGGCAATCCAGACTACCATATCATGACAAGGCAATCACACAAAAATGAAGTTGGTAAGCTACTTGACGGGAAGTGACATATTTTCCGTATGTTGCTTCACCGCTATTCGCTGGCCTGGTGACTCACGATATCAAAAATTCAAAGCGCAAACTTACAGAGAGATATTGGTATGTCTCCACTATCCTATGCACAGTGCAGGCCACGCTGAAGACCTGCAAGGGAAAATTGAAACATTTTGCCACATTCCAAGTTATTGCATGGTTATATCATCGCTAAAACCCGGACTCACAAGTAAATTCGGCGTTGTGCCCATGGATTCCATATCAAAACAGTACAGCAGCACTGCTTGTTGTGTTTGTTCCAAGGGCTCCGAGCGGATCAAACGTGGGTCTCTGATTATTTTAAGAGACTTTGATGACTCGACAAGCCACTATCTTATCTGTCACGCGATTACTCTTTAACCATTCAGGGAACAGTATTTGCACAAGTCAAATGCGGTCGTCAGGAAACTTCAGTATCAAATACTGGCTTTGCGCGATACTATTTTCATTCTTCTTTCATTTACTTGAAGGAATTTAACTATTTACTTGCCTGTCTGACATTGGGTTTTGATTTACGTTTCATTTCAGTCACTTCCCATTTCACGTGTGACATCCACCAACCACGGAGGGATAGCGAACCGCTTTCCATGACATGCGGGCTCAGCAAGTTGGGTGCTTGGTGTTGCCAAGTCTTAATGGGCGGTTTTATCTTTTGCTTGAGGGTAACAGTCTCAGTGGGCAGGCCTTGTTCTTCAAGATCTCTATGTCAGCAAAAAGAGCAACATATTCAGCTAAGTTTGGAGTGATTTCCCCCACTGTCATTGTTCCACACACCCCAAATCTACGTGTACAAAACGTTGAATTTCAAACTCGTATTTTATTCGGTATAATTTATATTGATATTGATTTGCCCTTCTGTTTATTAATTGCTTTCAGTTTTTCAATTTTTTCAGTTTTTTTTTATTATCGCACACTATTTACAGAAAAAACTTAACGTAAGATGGTTTACAATGATATAGGAAAAATAAATACAAATAGAAATTAACTACAAGAAACAATATTTAATTGTGTACAGCGACCAAAGTAGCCAATGAGCTTTCGAGTTGGTCACTGTCATGTAGATATAAGTTGGCGTTGGCCGCATGCTAAGTTCATTTAAATTAATATTTACATTAAAGACGATATAGCTATTTAAGGGAAGGCGTTTATAGATATCAAAATATCACTTAGGCCCAGTTCAGACGTTGTGCTTTTGCCGTGCCGAACTAAATTCAAGAATTAAGTTCGACAAGAGCACGGCAGAAGCACGGCGTCTGAATCAAACTTTTGAATTAAGTTCGGCAAGCAATTAAGTTCGACAAGCTCTGCCGTGCTACACGACTCTGGCACAGCAGCGATTCAAACGTCGTGCTTCTGCCGTGCCAAACAAAATTCATAAATTACATTAATGAATTTTGGCGAGATTGCGTTCCCACGGGGAGTTAGGAGGAGAATTGTAACGAGGCATCAGTATATCCTAAATTTGGTTTGAATCTGGCACGACGTCTGAATCAGAGTTGTTTTTCTGCCGTGCCGTAGTCGAACCTAATTGCAATTTAGTTCGGCACGACAGAAGCACGACGTCTGAAGTGGGCCTTAGTAACGTAAGTCTCCCCTCATAGGCATGCAATACGTGCAGATTAAAATGTTGACTCGACCGGCGATATCATCAACTTTTCGGAGTTAAATTCTAGCTTTTTCAACAGAACAAAGCGAAGGAAAATAGTAGAGAAAGTAATCTAAGAGCTGGTAAATGCTGATGGAAGAAATAAGAATTAAAGGAAATCTGTTTAAAACGTTATACTTCCACAACCCGTAATAACTTGAATCTTCGTCTATGATAAGTTTTCGAGTGCGCTATCTATGTGACAAACTATATATCCCTTGCATTTTAAGAAAAGAGCTGACCTTTCAATGGAGGCCAGCATTTCTTCTTGCAGTAAAGGATGGAGTAAGTTGACAAAGTAGAGCACAATCATTGTAATCATTGTCCAACGCCATCTTAGCAGTCCTCGTGTGAGTCCAAGGTATCTGGCTGTACAAACTACACAGTGAAAAGGCATTCTATTCTTGGTTTGGCGGCATGACCTGGGGCTCCATCTATGATGAAACTAAAACAGGATAGAAACCGATAAACTAAAACAGCGATAAAACAGAATAACAGAACAATACTGAAGGACTGGTTTTCCTGCAAATTTTGTAATCAGTATAAGAGGGATCTCAACAATGTTAACCGTCAACCAGGAAAGAGGAATATTCTCTATTTCTCTCTGTTTTATCACCGTGAACCATCATCAGAGCGTGAAAGGTCAAAATTAAACATTAAACCTTCAGCTAACACACAAATGCAATTTTAGTCACTACGCATCTTCACCAGTTAACCCCCTCCCACCCCACCCCCATTAAGAACCTGAGAGATTTCTACGTCAAAATGAGAGCTTCAAGCTGATTTCAGGATAATCTTCTGTCTGGATAATCCTCAATCCGTTCTGTTCGCGGTTTTAAAAGCTTATTTTTGATTACTGTACGAGCCTGCGATTAACGTTCCCTTGGTCAGCAAGGTAACAACGGTTCCTGGTTAGAGACAAAACTAGGTCAATACATAGAACGAGGCCGCCTTACAGGTATTTGCCAAATTTTTGATATTCGCTAAACTTTTCACAACCAAGAAATGCATTGATTCAAATTAAATAGGAGAAAGAGGCGTATTCTGTTACTGTTGAGTTAGAAGGAGAAGTAATTCAAATCAGAATCGAAGCCTTCAGTGTAGTTTAAATCCAGCGCAATAATGTATTTAACCTGACGTTGTCCACTTAAACACCCGTCGCCAATTACAAGCTAAGACTACCACCGCCTTGGGCGGTCGTCACAGGTTCTCTTAGTTTGATCTGTTTTAGGGAGTTATGGAAACATTCAGCTTACCACAATAATAAAATATATATATCGGAGTTAACGTTGTATAGTCTTGAACGGCGAATCGAAACGGTTAAAATGACAGAAAACGACATTGTATTTGAAGGGTGTCAGTTTTGTTTCTCTAAAATGTCACTTACTACTTACCTTTGATCACATGATCTGCCCAAGACGGCTTGTTCCAGAACAGGGCCAACGTTAAAAACTCTTTTGAAAAAACACGTGCAAATGGAGAACGGAAGAAACAATAATTGGGCGGAGTTTGCGTACCAGTGGATAAAAGGTAGAGCACATGGACTGGTCTGTCAACTGGTTTGTTTCCGTTTCTTGACTGGTGGGCAAATACACTTGTCAAAACGGACGCACGTTTACATACAATGACGTTTAAAAACGGCTGCTGGTTTGCCAGGTTCGCCGGATTGTTTAGACAAACACTTGCAGTCGGATTGAGGAAAGCTGTGTTTGATTGCCAAAACTATTTATCATCATCGGCGCACGTGCTTATATACGGAGAACGTAGTGGATAACTCTTCCTGTCGACCACTTGACTTTGCTAGCTTCCACTTCACCCGCAGATCGTAAGAACTGTCCAAACAATTTTCGTATACTTTTCGCTGTCTCTTGAAGGTCTTAAAAATATCCTCAGTTTTACATAAAGTTTAGCCTTCCAGCGTCCATTTCAGTGTTCCGATAGTTAATGCTTTAAAAATTTGTTTGTGTCACCTTTTTTTAGTTGGCTAATTTCAGAAGCGCAAAGAGATCTTTGAACCACTTGAAAAAGCGCGTAAATTGCGATTTCCTTGTCTCAGCCAATCGCATTGCAGAACAGGAATGAGGTAACGTGACACAACAAAGGGTTTAAACTCCGGCCTCCGAACATGTTGCTGACCTGATTATTAAGGGTTCAGTAAACTCTGAAGGGGTACCACGTGTACTTACTGAATAGTTTCAAGTTTTTAGCGATAAAAAGTCTAGAAACTTTTCTTCAGGGCCTTATTTCACTCTTCCATCTTAGTGTGTCCGGATGAACGAAATAATAGATGACCTAACAAGGGGAAAATTGGAGCTTCTTAACCGCTAGATGCTATAACAGCAAAGGTATTGAAGTCGTCTGGTAGAGACGCCGGGTAGCTAGATGAAATTAAAATGTTAAACGCTTCATGAACTGTTATTACATCAGGTGAAACGAAGGATGTGTTCTCAGTTCATCGCCACAAAACTGCACATATACTACCTTCCAGCCGTCAGGGAAGATAACAGCGCTGAACACTGAATTCTCTGTTAATGAATGCCTCATTGGACTATTCTATGTAGTGTTAGAAGCGCTGTGAGAATATTCCTCCTACATTCCCCTGGTATTACTTCAAATTTTACGCTCAGTAAGTTTACACGTTCAAGCAAAAATATCCACCATGCTTGAGTTAGCAGCTGTGAAACAAACCACCTGCCAAGCTATAACCTTTCGCCAGTTATGGTTTTTAAATCTTTTGTTGAAAAAGTACATATTTGTAAATAGACGGTCTTGATTTTTTGGAATAGCAAATTAGGAAGATCCCGTTATGCTGAAGTGAGATATCTTATGCAACACCTGTAGAGTAGTGGATTTCATTACTATATACTATATTTTTATTTTTTATTTTTCACTTTATTTTAATATATTTTTTGTTACCCTCGACCCTCGACATGTTACCCTCGACTCTCGACAATTAGATACACTCATTTTAAGAATGTTTTGAGTCTCTAATTGGATATGACGAGCCAAAATTGTTGTAAAAGGTTAAGGGTGCTTCGTCACCCCTTAGTTTCTCATGTGTAGTTTTACGAGGCAAAATGAAGGTTACACTGGACAAGCCTGACCTGATAAAGACATCATCAACAACAACAACATGATGTTAAAGCGTTTTGAACTTTAATTCAATCACCTCGTTCAGTAAGAAAAGTCGAGTATTCTAGAAGGAAAGAGGCCCTCGCAGTCTTAAAGAAAGAGCGCGAACTGTGTTCTGCACATGTAGAGAAACAGGAAGTAGAAACGCAAGGTTCATTCATCCTCCTGGCTCAACTTTAAACATATCTATTTCTTAAGTTATTGTAGTTTTTGTCACTTTCTATGTAAATGTGTTTTAAGTGTTTAGAGTGAATAAAGCATTGTAGGCATTTTTCATCTCAAATCCTTGTTCTAAACAATGACATTAGTAGTTTTCTTTTAAACAACACAATAAATTCTACCTCGTTTCCAGTATGAATTCTAGTTCTTCAATGTTCTTTACTTTTTGCTCTACTTGTATATAGTATTTCTTGGAATCTCTCTGATTTACGTCATACTCTATAGTCTACCATTTCTTGCTGTTTTTTTAAACAAAACAAGTAACGCGTTCTTTTTAAAGACACTTTCTCCCTTACAGGAGTTGACACATAAATAACTCAACACCAAATTGTACACCAAACTTTTAGTATAAAAGATACTTTCACAAAATCGTAACAAAATTCTTTCATGTAAACCCGTCCATTTTTAATTTCTTTTTTCTTTCTTTTCCTTCCATCTAACTGATAACTTGGGTCCTGGAAGATTGTGTGATTCAAGTGAATTTGATTTGCACCTCTCGTCACACAATCGTATCACCCGAGTAGCACAAACGTCTAACTAAGCCGGAAACAAAAGACGAAAAAAAACTTTTTATTCTAGAAATGTCCGACAAGTATACTTTAAAGCCTAATAACCCTTGCGTGACCGTCACGTGCTGTTGTTTCTGGAATGACCGCCAACAGCAATAAGGCAGCGTTTCATCTCACTCAGTTCCTTCACGTCTGGATTGCTCCGTCCATAATGGCGTGACAAAAGACTAGTGGCTTTGTCGATTGTAGAGAGTGCTTTTTTGACTTGTCTGTCGTTGAACAACAGCTGCGAGAGCTTGTGAAGTTCGTGTGCGTACTCCACGCTTGATGAACCGAAAGCTTTTTCCACCGCTTCACAGCTGCGAGAACAGTAATGAGAAGCTTTCTTGAAGTCGCCATTCATGGCATAACACCTGTGGGAACCAACAGAGAAGAAGTTGAAGAATGTTGCGTGACTCAAATAACAGATAAAAGGCAAACGAAAGGTTAGCCTAAAATGTCAGACATCTCCCGCCCTCATCCAATCACACCTTCTTTCCTCTTGGAAAGCACAAGTGGCTGCGGATCTTTACCTTCTTCTGAGCCTGACCACACGATAAACAGAAAAAGGTTTTTCCACACAGTTAAAACTAGTACCTTGCAATGGCATCGTGTGTTTCAGCCAGGTCCTTGTTATACGCATGAAGAAGAATTTTCCGCCGCCGCAAACATTCATGGAACACGTCAAGGGCCTCCTTGACTCCAACTCTTTCTAACAACCGCACTCCCTTAATAAAGAGCAACTCTGCCTCGCGCGCCAGTCTGCACTCATCCAGCATGTTTTTCTCCAAGTTACATTCGCGGTTCTGACACGTTCCAATGACTCCATCACTCACAGGGAACAGTTTCATGGCATGCTTACACTGAGGACACGCAAAGGCAGAGAAACAGAGTCTCTTGTTCTCCATTTCTTCGTCACTGCAAGAGAGACAGTCCCCAGTTAGATTACCAAACAGCTTCAATACGTCTGTCTTACTAGAACTAAAGAACAACTAATTTCTCTAAAAGAAGAATTTATAGTCTGACCGTGCAATTGAATTACTAAGCCACTGTCCAGGTACAAGCTCAGGACAGAATAATGAACGTGAGTGAATGAGGTCATGAGATAGAAGCTTACCTCCTGCAGGCTGTGCACTGACAAGTGAAAAAGTACTGTTTGTACAGCAGCTTTTGACGATCTTCACGACCCATGCGACTTACATGAGGACCTGTCCAGGAACAAAGACAATAACAAAGTTAAGTAGGTGAGAGAAACCAAAATAACCTGTTGCCTTCAAAACCATTAACACCAAGAAAGAGTGACATTAGACTTGTTTTTGGATACAACATCAGTACGTGTATATCGTCCAGCACTGAGCAGATAGAGAATGAGAATAATGAGATATCAGCATATACCAACAATTTCTCAGAACCAGTGCTGAACAAAATCCATGGCAGAAGGGAGAAATAAATCATTTGGCAATAACATTTCCAGCACAATTATTAGCTTAACCCCAGCAGTTGTACTTACCATAGCAGTGAGATATCTCCGAGCCTTTGGCAATGTTATGTGTTGCTCTCACCACTAGATGGCCATCAACAAAGCTGAATTTGAAACAAAGTAAAATTTTAAGTATTTACACAGGTGCAATTAAAATTGAATTCATTAGCTAGATACTAATACCAGGGAGCATCACGAAAAGCAGGTTTACATCAGTTGCATTTTAAAAGAATTTCTGCATGTCTCTCTCAACACAGTCAGAGATAACAAAAATATCATGTATGGGATCTACTGTAACTCTGTAAGCTGCGTGATCCAAATCAGAACTGCTTTCAGTTTGGATACACTTGGCTACGATAACTGCCAATCCGAGAACATGTTGTATCGTTTGCATACCCTCTAGTTTCACAAAAGATTTCAAGACATTGTAGAACTATACACTCACCTAACAATGACATCCGGATCACAGGCATGATTTAGCAATGACGCTGTTGGATACACAGCAGTTGCTATCCTCTTCTGTTCTCTGGATACAACATGATCTTTGGATGGAGGACTGGTCTTCAGATGTGTTTTGTCTTCACGAGTTGACACAATAGCAGTGATGGCATGTACATTGCAAGCCATCTGTTGAGAGTGATGAAACAGGAGGCAGCCTATCACATCCCCTGCTAAGGAACTTGTGCAAGTCTCGTTAGGGAAAAAGCTCTGGAAGTTTTGAACATTGTAGTATTGTTCAAGGTGTTCATGCTGCAGCTCATGTGGTTGACACAGCCTGTTCTTTGTGCAGTTCTCACAGCTCACTGGTCTTTGATTTAAATCCTCTTCTCTAACCATGACACCTTCAAGAAACTCTGCTAGTAGCACACAGTTCTGAAAATGAATGAGATGAGATTTACTTTGGTGCACCTTAAGCTACATGCAGTGCTGTAGACAATAAAACATTGATAGTTTTAAAGTGTAGTGAAGTAAAACAAAAATTTACAGTACATACCAGAGCATGAGACATCAAGGTCTTCACAGGTTGTAACTCTGTGTTGGTCACTAGAGAAAACACTGAGCCATAATCACCTGTAAACAAAGACACACTGTGTGACAAATATCAAGTATCAAGAAGAGTGGTATAAGAGTTAACTAAACTTAGCAAAGTACATGTAAAGGTATCCTGCATTAAGTTCACCTAGAACTAAAGACCATACACAAAAAATCTATTCAAAGAATATGTGAAGACCATTGCAGCAATGACCTACCTAGGTATTCTCCCTCTGGACCACAACCAGACATTCTGCTGATATTTGTATTTTCAGTCTTCTTACTCGATGATGCCTGTAAAAATTCTGCAAACAAATGAGAAAATTAGTATGATCAGGATTAACTCTGTGATCAGCATCTAATTTCTTGTTACAGAAATAAGTTGTCAAGCACGTGGAGGAAAGAAAAATCTTAGAAAAACTTACCAAATATATTCTCGGTTCCTGTTGCCAGAAGGATTCTCAGTGACAACTGGAAAAAGGTGTCCATCTACAAGACACAAACATCAAAACATTTAAACACAATATTCTTGGTTGATGCTATCTGTCAGATTCAAATGAGAAAAATTCTGAGGGCTCCGCTGGGATCACATCTTGAGATATTTACTAAGGACAAAACAAAATATGAGAATGTACGTTGTCCCCAGCAAAAAAAACCTGCAAGTGACTGCAAGGTAAGACTCCCCACTCATTTGACAAATCAGATAGCGCTGTTAATGCAGGTGAAAGACACAATACCTACCATTTTCAAAAGTGGACCAAGGCTACATTCTACTTTGTGGTACTGTGACCAGGCTTTGTCACGACAAGACTGGGAACAATACTGCACTTCACAGCAGAGACGACATCTGAGTAGGAAATAGAAACATCTGTTAAACCTGGAAAAGTTGCATTTAAACCAAATCATGGTTGAGAAAATGAATCCTCATCCAGATAAGTTGAGAGATGTTACATGTTTTGGTTTCCAACCCAAATATTCAGGCCCTTCTGTATCTCTGACAGTTTTTCTAAAATATCTCTTTTACATCAAATATAAGTCTTATGTCCACTTACGGAAAAGGAGCTACCAAAGGCTGGAAACAACAGTCACAATGAGAGAGAGTGTTTTCTGGTAGAAGGACTGCAGCATATGGTGGTTCAGAGATTAGTGTATCACCAGCACGGATATCATCTGAAGCCTGCAGGTGATCAAAAAACACATTACAAGAGTTCTATAGCCTGGGATAATGAACATGTAGCAAGCAACATTGAAAATTGAGACTTGCACATATGAAAAAAGAATAAAGATCTCAAACTCAAAATGAGAAAAAATGAACTTTGGCAAATAAATTTTATAGTAAATGGTTTGATCCCAGGAGTATCAGTAGTTCGTATAAAATAAATTTTGCTCACCACCCCATTAAATAAAAAAATCTAAGCCAAATTCTAGTTCATTTGTTAGAAAAGTAAGATGTCTACAGTGAACTGAACAAGGCTATATAGCAATTAGTTTTGAGATAGCAATATTGTTCATTTCTTTTTTAATGTAAAGAAGCAACATAATTATTTTTTATTAATTTTGATCCTAAACGTAATCTGCATTTTCTTTTCAAAACTAACCTTTAGAAATCGGCCTTGAGTAGCAGAGCAGTCGATTTCAATTAATGTTGATCCATTAGCTATTTTGTCATGAGGTCCTCCTGTAACTGATGGTATGTTTGTTGATGCATCACCACCTTCAAAACAACAAAAAAATTGCAATCAGTACATAGTCTGCATGATTCCATCCAAAGGCTAAATCAACATCACTTTATAGGTGCAAGGCATTAAACAAGTAGATTCTCCTTCTGGGCAAGTAACTTTTCATTCCCACTTGCTCAATGGCCAGGTGATCAGGCAAGTCGTCTGCCAACTAAATCATTGAAAGAGCAAACTAAGACTTTCCCAGGGCAAGCAATATCTGAGAGATACTTGTCCTCAGGGCAAGCTGGAATTCAACTTTTTTTTCAAGCCCAAATTAAGTATCAACATTTACCATGATTTAAGTTCTGAATAAATGTTGACAACTTCTTTTCACAAGCCTTCTGAAGGCTGTCAAGCTTTCCACTAGGTGCTTGAGGGCACTGCAATGATGAAGCCTCTTGGATATCATTTAGACATGTCTGAGACAAAAGAGACATTAAAAAGATTACGACATTACCTAAGAGTCCTGTAATATACTGAGGGTAACTAGTCAGGCAATGAGGCAAACATTGTTAAAGTGCACCTAACCCCAAAATTTTTTTTTCGCTAAAACAAATCTAGACTTTATTTGAAGCATTTGGGCGAAGAAATTTTTGAATTTGGTTGAATCTTCGATTTTCTATGCCCTTTCAAAG
>Ga0126338_10000747_pt1 | contig 18912 bp, 15 predicted proteins | sample OrbCmetagenome_2_FD_92529 | JGI IMG/M metagenome (GOLD analysis project Ga0126338, IMG submission 92529) | Coral microbial communities from Petempiche,Puerto Morelos, Mexico - Orbicella C C metagenome | ecosystem: Host-associated > Invertebrates > Cnidaria > Coral | place: Petempiche,Puerto... | reverse complement strand
TTACAATAATTATGTACATTAGGCTAAGGTAACGAGCTAAAAATTAAAATATTAAAAACAAGGGATCTAGTAAAAATGTATATAAAACATCAAGAGCTATTCAAACGCTTTTCTAAATAAAAAGGTAATAATTACGGCATAATGAAGCATAATGTGGAACTGACGTATCGCCTGTGCAACTGTAAAGGTCCAGGTTGTTACAAACGCGATCTAGGGCGATGGAGAAAATTCCAAGGGGGACTCCCGTGTCAAAAGGACGGGGGTGCCCGTGGGAAATTTTGAAAAAAAAACCTAAGAAGCTCTAAGATCATGTTTTGTGGGCGTGGCTTGAAATTTTTTTTCACCCCTAAGAGGTACCAATTCTAAAACAACACATTATCTCCTGTCATATTTTTTTTCAGCTCAGTGCCCTAAAAGGTGACGCAAAAGCTCTCGCTGTGGAGCTTTTGAGGCTGAACACCCTATTAAAAAGGGACCAAAACCGCTTTTTAACTCCTCAAAGGTACGACGAGCATCCCCCATCCTTTTTATATGGGAGTCCCCCCCCCCCCGGGGGGAGGAATTACACTTTTCCGATGCTCCCGACACTGCAGTGTCATCCAGTTGGCTTTCCTTTTGTCATACCCGAATTGCCAATCATTCCTGTGCGACTAAAACACGAGCTAATTTAGAGATCTGCTCGCCGTGTAACCTCTGCAGTGTAAGCTGAAACCACAAATATGCATGAGTGGGCGTACAAATTCTGGTCAACACTTGAAATTGGCGCGCCATTGGAGGGGCATGGAAAATTTCGGCTGCCCTACAGCGAGGAAAAAGATGTGTTTTACGCTGGTATCAGGAATATTTCTGCCGGCTTGTACTCGGTCAGTCGATTATCAACTCGCAGCTTGTAACAAAACCGCGTTCTCCTATCTACGAGCAATGAAAAAAAAAAAAAAAACGTTTTTATCAGGGCTAGGCACGATAACGCGACAACGTTCGTGACTTTGTGAGTGAAATTTTTTATGATCAAAGTAGGTGTTTTGGAATAAAATCGATGAAGAATGAAACCGAGGTTTAAACTGAGAGATTGATAAGCCGTTCTATCAGCACATCGAGTCTCATTGGTCATAAGAAGAAGTGGAATATAGCAAATATATATAAAGCGGAGATTGATTATATATTCAGCTATATTTTGTGCGCGCGTTACCTCCACGATACAAAATTAATTATATAAAGAAACTATCTAAGCATGCTAAAAATTAAAGTAAATTACGTTCTAGTGGATTCCCCATTTGCAATCAGTGGTGTCCTCTCATCGTTAACGTGCGATCTTTCTTTTAGTCGCTTTAAGATCCAGCAAAAGGCGATCACAAGTTCAATAGTCCCGATACAAATCAACGTTCCCGAGACCCAAGGAACAGCTTTCATGGCAGTCAAGACTTGTTTCATAGTGTTGGCTGTTGACGCATCCACTGACACGCTGTTGTTTAAGTACACGATGGGCAGTATCACCTCTTTGACGCCTGCCATTTGTAGAATATATTTTGTAGGTTTAATATTCACGTTTAGTTGAAGCCGTAAACTTAAATGAAGAGGGAGACCAAAGTGCGGTTCAATGTCGAAAAAGGTGCCATGTTCTTCCTTTATTGGGTCTAAGCCTCCTACATTACTGACCAGAGATGGATCACCTTGATAGAAATGGGGTTCAGAGGCAACTATCGCTGGCACTGCAACAGGAGTGTCTTTACAAACGCTTGCATCAAGTATCCCGCTTGGAAAACACCCATTAGGACAAAAGCCTCTGTTTGCAGGGTTAACACTTGCGTTTTGCCACAACTCTTCGGGGTATGTAAACCTCAACGTGTCCACGCCGTGAACAGTTGTTTGCGAACCATATACAAAGCGCATGGACTTACACAGCTGCACATAAAACGCGTACAGCGTATCATCGGTGCTGGTTTGAGGAGGAAATTGCATACCGTCGCTTCCGTTGAGCATGTTTGCCCAGGATGAGTTCCATAAACCTACATTGGGTTTTCCCTTCCACTCGGTCCAGACTGCAGCTCGGCTGATGTCTGATGCCCCAGTGTAAGTAGTCACGACGCCATCTAGACTGTTGTTATCCATCATCCGGAAAATAGGGTCGATATCTGGAAGAAAAGATAAGTGATACTTGCGCTTGATCTCGGCAAAAAACTCGAACACGGGGTCTTGGTATCCCCACAGTAACTCGTCAACAGTAGTTATCTTAAAGAACTCTTCCTTGAAACGTTCGAAAATGATGCTAAATATCATCGATGATCCAGGATAGGTTTTGGAAACTTCTGATAGAATAACCAGCGGTACATTAGGCAGTGTGACTGTATTTGTGTACGGATCACACGAGGAACAGGAGCAATCGGTATCAAAGACATACTTGGTAAACTTGTTGTACGAAACCGTGTAATTGTTGTTCCAAGTGATGTTCTTCTTGGTCTGATGAACCCTGTAGCAGTAGGGTCCTTTCTGACTGACATAAGGGTGGCCTCCCTGTTTTACCTCCAGTGGATTCTCTACATTGAACATGTAGAACTGCATCCGAACAGGCACAGTAGGTGACCTCCATTGCTCATACAGAGCAGAGCTCGGTTTTATAACAAGCTGCGAGTTTATAATCGATTGTATCCATTTGTTTGCTTGGGTGAAACACACGGTGCCGAGTACAAGAAGAAATATTCCTGATGTAACTAACAAACATATCTTCGTCCTCGCTCGGCAACAGTCCCGCTTTTTCTTCGTTCTTCCTTCGCTCAGCATGACTGACAAATGTTACCTTGGCGTGACTTAAATCGTCTGTGAGTGGTAATGTTAACCCGTAGTTTTCGAACGGGTTATACAGAGAGCTAGGTGGTAGAACCCTATCTTTATCCGTCGATAACCAAATCAGGGAAGGAAAGGCATATAGTAACGGGTCAATCCTGCCAAGCCATGTCTACTCTCTGACCTGAATGAAAACATGTTGAGTTACGTAACGTGAAATTTTATTTAAATACCCCGATATGAACTGTTCATGTTACTGAACTTACGCGGGGGTCTATACATGAAGGCCGTATTTTGGCTGGGTATTATGGTTTTAACCCAAATATCTCGTTCACGTTTCAAGCAGTCAAGAATCTCTCTACTCATCCCACATATCTATGTTTTGGGCTCTTTTGTAAATGTTTTGGTGATTTCTGGGTATATTTAACCATTTGGAGATAAATAGTTTTTCTCAAAGGGTTAGTAAAATTTATGGAAATAGGAAATTTTGAAGATTTAGTGTTGATTTAAAATTAGAATATAAAGTTTAAAATTGGTAGACGTACACCAAACAGTTGTCCACCAACCTGGGGTGCCCTTTCTGCCCTTCCGGGGGGCGTTGAACTGTCTGGTGGTGCTCCATAACCCTTTTTTCCCTATTAGTCCCTCTTTAAACTTCCTAAAATTTCAGTTAAATTCAGGTAGAGCTCCGCCTTACCTCAATAGCCATCCATGTTGTGTGTTGTTGTTTTTTTTGTTTTTGTGAAATTCTATGCAAAAAGAAACAGTGTTCAAAGAGACACCGCCAAGGCGATTTTGCTGCAGTTTTGGTCAAAACAGGAAACAGTGCTAAAATTATGACTACCTTCACTAGTAAACAAAATGCTCCTAGAACACACAGGATATTAAGTGAACTGCTGAAGGGAGAACAACTTGTAATAAAAAACGTTTAGAACGATTTTGGCCGAGACACAACTACAGATTACTTGAAAAGGTCTGTCATCACCACCTTGTACGTGCGTAACTCATCAGTTATAACACTTTCTTTACATTTGCAATGCACTGTATCAAACCTAAAACATTATATTTAAATTTCAGGGTTCCAGATACGTTTTCAAGGCAGGGTGTCGATAAGGAATTCTAACAGGTCAATTCCCACCGCTCCCGCTAAATCATTAAAAAAAAAAAAATTCAGTTCAGTTGTCGGGTCAACTGAGTAGCTGATCCTTTCGAGTTTTTGACCTGAGACACCTCACTTATCTAGAACACTAGGTTTCTGTCATAGAAAATGTGTTCTTTAGGTTTTGAGTCACCGCGAATCTGTCAGCACGGCACGCGATATCAGTGACCCGATCCTTTTAGTTGTTTGAGCACGCCCACTCAAAATAACACGTGAGTATGTGTGTGCTCACGAACTAGCACATTATATAACTTTTCAAGTTAATCTCGTAACCCATGGGCCCTTGAACAAAGATTGGATTCGAGGTTGCATGCAAGTGAGACTGCAGAGCGAGTCTAGATTAATGTTTTAAGGGGGAGGGGGAAGGGGGAAGGGGGCAGGAGGGTCCAAACTTCCCGCTTTCCGTTGCTCCAGTTTCAATCCCTTTCTTTGTGACTCCCGCTTCTTTGTGCTGTTTCTACTGCAAAATAATAATATTTGGGACCCCCCTTTTAATTACCATCCCCCTATCCAGATTCCCAACGGCGATCCCCTGTTGAGGGGTTTATCAGCAACTTTCGGCTGACAACTCTTCAATTTCAATTCTTGTCTTTAAGAAATGACATGATGGTGCTTTTGTCTCGTGAAGACATCTTTTCCTCTCGTGAGAATCTCTCACTTCACGAGGAAGAACTGGATGTGAACAGGCTGGATTACTACCAGGTTAGCGATAACTAACAAGTAACATGCTATAATTGTGATTTGTGAAGAAAGTGACTTCGGGAAATATTCAACGCTATTACTTCACAATTGCGTCGTTTGACCTTAAAAAGAAAAGAAAACCATCCAAACCATTCTAAAAGTTTTTTTGTTTTTTCAGTCCTCTGATTGAGGATATGCACTTTCGGTCAGTAGTAACTGTTATCATGGTTAACACCCTTTTTCCAAGCCTCCGAGAATACTACGTGAAAGAGATATTTTGGAAAATTCTTACATAATTTTTTTCTTTTTGAGTTGCTCACGTGACCTTGTTCCAGTTAATTTTAGATTTGTTGTTGTTGTTGTAGATGCACCAAGGGTACGTCCGTGATGCGGAGCGACTTAACGCTCAGCTGGAGCGTTATGCAGCAGATTCGCGTTACCAGGAGATGTACATTGATCTGGTACGTAACGCATCCTACAGATTCAGCTTGAGCCCTTGTGTCACGAACTTCTTAGTTCTCCTCGGTGAGATCTGTGCTTGGCTGAAAGAAGATTGTACAGCTGGTTGTAGCCAATTAAAGCAAACATGCAGTTTCTTTAACCAATGAGGAACAATCAAAACTAAATGTGACTTCACTTACGCTTGTTTTTCCGCCCTTTGGCACTTGCTGTATCTTTACGCGCGCTTGGCTACTATTGCATCAAGTTCCGATTGGTTCATTACGTTGATTGCTTTGATTGGACGCCCTTTGCTGAGGATTACTGATACGTTGTAATTTTCGTTAATAACTAGAGATCATTCCTCCAAAACGTAAACTAGGCTTTTACTTTGCTTGTACAGAGGAATGTTCCGAAATGAGGTGCTCTGTTAGTTTATTTTAAGATGATGAAACGTTAATAGTTGCTCTCCCTCCCTCTCCTCTCTATAATGAACATTGTTGTAATTTTATTTGTGACGAGTGTTTGTTTACATTATTTCCAGTCTCCTTATGTGAACCACTCGGCTCCTACAGTTCAAGAGACGTTCTCTCTTCACCGAACCTACATTATATTCAGGACACTAGGACTGAGGTACTTCATTTACAACTGAATGATATCGTAGAGAAAAAGCGGGAAAGGAAATAGCGCACGTTGTACTGACTGTTATCTATAGTGATAATGTCGATATCACCAGAAATATCTGGAGTTATTACCTGTCATATCATTTCACTCTGTTGATTTTCAACGCTTTACCTGGTTAGGAGAAGGAATAACTTAGAACCTTAGTTCTCAGTTGCTGTTTGTAAGGTTGTCCTAACCGGTATCATCTTGTCCTGTTTTGACAGGCATTTGACTGTAGTGGACAAGAAAAACAGGTTTGTGTCAATGACCCGCATAGTGTTAAGCACAAGTTTCTCTAACCACCCAACCGTTGTCACTTGCATTGCATGCGAAGTGCACTTCTTTGTCTCTATTTCTGCCAGTCTCCATCGTAACAGCTGCAAAGGAGCCTACACTGCTTCCACTTCTTGTACATATCTAAGGAAACCATATTCCGCCATGTTATGGTTGGTTTTCCTGTTGCACGAGCATTCGAACTCTAAGTTAGTCCGAGTGGCACAGCCATACGTCGATGAATTGCACGTGCATGTCTTGAAAAGCCAACAAACATTCATCAGAAATCAGTCAAAAATCTTGTGTATCGCTCTCTGTAATCACTCCCTTGCTCCAACGTAGGGTCAAGGGCATTATTACCCGCAAAGACCTCATGGGATTCCAAATAGAGGAGCGCATCCACAGTGTACTCCATGACTCGCCCAAGGCCCAGGAAATGCAGTCTCCGTCAGCTCACCGGCAGAGTGTGGAGGCATGAACTGAGTGAGATTCGTTTCAAGGTAGATAGGCATTGGTTGTTGCTAGGAAACGTTATTTTACGTGACTGTTAACTAAGATAGGAGGGTAGTGGTATGATAAGGAGTCAAAAGATAAGACATGTTTAGGTTATTGGGCATGGGAAAATATTTCGTACGCCTACGAGTCGATGTAGTCTTCAGGTAAATTGCATGTTATTAAAATCGAAAATATGTCTGAAAGAAAATTTGAATCAATCACGCCTTCTAGTATGGGGACTATTACTTGACTTGTTTTTTTCCAAGTAAAAATGACCGAGCTTTGCATTTTGCGTTCGCCCAGCCCTACTCGTAAAACAGGAGCCTGCAATTGCTCAGTTTATAACCGTCTGTCTCTGAAGTGCTTTGCCATCTCAAGGTTCTCTCGATCAAACAGGATGCGTTAAAGAACAGTATCCAGTAATTAGGGTATCTACTTGTCCTGTTATTCAAAATTGATAAATTTTGTCAGTCATCAGATGAAACGATGGGGAAAAGCGAGCAGTAATGCAAGGGAATGAATCAAATATGAAGTTGATTTTCAATAATATGTCATTTTCTCTCTCTTTATTCCAGTAATGGTGCTTCCCAAATCGATGTATAAATTAGGGAAAGTTAATACCAAGCTGTTATGAAGAATCATTTTGTAATCTAGCCAACTGAGCTAGGCATCGTAACAATTTAATACACAAAAGACCACCCTTATCCTGAATTACACACAGCAGCAAAAAAAATATAGTGAGATTTTATTTTATAAGAAGCGAATACAGTAGATTTATTGGAAAATATTGTCATTAAAGTTTTTTAGAGAAATTAAGTCAAATATGTTTAGGAGTTGCTTAGTTCGCGGTAGAATTAATGCAGCCCTTTTTTAGACGGATTCGGCTAACGTGTTTAGATCCTTGTTGCCACCCAACAAGCCACGTTTCACATATTAATATTCTTACATGGCTCCGAGGCTTTCAGGACAAACTTTTCTATTTGGTTTTATTTTCTTTGTATCCAAGTCTCTTTTGGGAACTGAGAGAGAAAAGAAACTTTAAAAAATTACAGTTTTCACCCGAAAGCCTCAGAGCCATAGTAGAATATTGATATACTGAACGTGGCCTATTCGGATCACGTGATGATTAATTTGAAAAGTTACAATTGTTCTGTTTGCACATACTCCCATGCAATCAGTTGCGTGTGACAAATTGCACAATTGTAGCCTCCCAAATGAATCTCGCGTTGTCTGAACTGGGTAGCAACAGGGATGTAGACACGATAGCCGAATCCGTATATTGATTTTATGCCCGAGTCAGGGAGCAGACTCCATCAAACATGATGCAATTATGCATGAATCAGTGTACTTTTATAACGATATTTTGAATAATAATAATAAGAATGATTTGTTATCAATATCACCTCAGTGGATTAAATAAAAAAAAATTAAGAGTAGCGTTTTGTTTTGTTTCAACATCGTGTTTTTTTTAAACACGTGTTATCAGCAAAACAACGGCTTTTTTGGCTAATGTTTGTTGAAGCCATGAAAGGGTTTCTAATTCTTATTATCCAATCAAAATCGTGAATTAACACTCCGAAAGCTCTCACATCAACACGACGTCAGGGATACAACGAGTCGCTTAGCAACTTCGCTGACAGCAACTATTGGCTCAAATGATTTCCACTAAGAAAGATCCTTCCATTACCAATGCATGCGATCATCTTTACAGATCGGCGTCGAAGTTCTCCTTAATGCTTATATACTTTTTCTTTATTTTCTTTGGAAGTATTTGGTTTTTAATCAAGACTTCTTTCCTGGGGTGAGCATGTCCACCATTCGTATGTTTTGCCTAGTAAAACAAAGTTAAATTTGGTAACGCTTCCTAGAGGTTTTACTTGATAACTTCTATGTGTGCTGTTGGAGAGTAAATGAAATCCATCCTCCACTCTGTTTTAGTAAAGATTTTACCTAGCTTTAGCAATCTTTTGACCACGCCTTTAGACACGGTGTTCAGACACAGGTAAGAGCGTTGTAGTGGTGCGTAGATTAAAACGCACGGTGAGTGAAAACCTTCACAGGCTAACCTCTGGTTAAGTTTATTAGGAGCTTGTGCATGGCCAGGGTGGTATCTTGTCAGTTTAACATAACAAATAACAATTAGTCAATGGCAAAGGAGAAATGAACATGGTTCGTACTAACTAAAGTGAAATGCGGCAAGGTTTACTTACATGTAGTTGGTTGAAATTTTCCATGGGCATGGGGGAATCATATTTACCGCAATATGTTCAAGGTTTGTTTGTCCACGTATTCAGCTGCGAGAAATGATGGTGTCTTACACCATCGTAAGCCTTCATTTTGTGAGCACTATATCAGAGACGAAAGACAGTGTTTAACCACATTTCCAAACACCGAGAAGAGGGTTGAAATTACGACGCGCAGCGAAGTATTTTTGACGAACTTCGAGGTGTTTGGAAATTTGGTCAAACACTGTCTTGAGTGCTTGATATATCTTCTCAATCGAAACTAAAACTTAAAAGAAAACGGAGAAATGAAATCGTAAAATCTATGGTAATTAAGATCAGATACTTAAACACCGTCACAGTCATGATTTTCTTTGTTTAAACTTGATGAATTATTAAAGAGTTTGTGAAGAACGATTCAAAGTTAAATACACATGGTGTAATTCCGTGATTTTCAGTCAATATTTATTCTTATTTTAACTTGAAACAATTCTTCCAGTGCTTATGGCTACGTGAGTGTTAACTTACATTACATCCTGTTATATTTGGGCTAACGACATTTACACTTTAATTTTGTAAACGTAATAGCTCCCTTCCTTTCCTACCCCACTCCAACAGTTTTTGGAAGGCCCGTACATATCGTACGTCTTGCTGCCGTTTACTCCACTCCAACACTCCCCGTAAAACTGCAGTCCAAACGTTTGACGACCACGCTCATGGGCCACCTCCGCGCACGCTTGAACGATTTTTGCCATGTTCATCCAATCGATATTTTTTCGGAAGCTTTCAAGCAGCTCGGGAAGAGCGCGGGGAGTTCCATCTTTGAAACAACCGAGCGAATCGTATTGGACTGAAAAAAGAAAAAAATAATGTAAAAGTGAACAACTTTATATTAAGAACCTCTAATCCAACATTCCAGCAGTGAGCAGCGGCAGGTAACGTTTTGTAAAATGTGCGTAGTAAGGATCGAAGACTGGGTACCAGACTGACATTCGACTAAATAATCAGTTTAAGGCGAAAGAATTCCTACGTCATCCGCGTGCATCTGATAGTGGTGTCAAGACTCTTCGCTGCTTTCAGAGCTTAGACCCCCCCCCCCCCCTCAAAAAAAAAATCAACGTTTCTATTTTGTTGTTGAACAATGCATAGAAATCAACTTTGCATTTGGCGAGGTGAGGAGGGGAGTTAAGACAACTATCATTTGCTGGCGAAACGGTAATGTGTCTCAAGATTTTTACCCGGATTGACGTTGTGAAAATTACACCATCAACCCTAAAGGGTCAATTTTTGAATGCGCGTCTCACGTAAAGAGAGAAATAATTATGACGTTAGAGATACCTGCAAGCGACTGACCTGGACATTGGTAAGTATTGCATTTTCTTGTTTCAATACTCGACCCATTGCACACTTTGTCACAAACGGAAGCATTGAACGGTGATGACTCAATACATATACGCATGCGCTCTTGAGTGCCGGAATTGCAGGACTTGCTACATTGTCCCCAGTCCCCCCACATGCTCCATCCAAAAAACGCTGCAAAGAAAACATGTATTAAACTGAGCGGGCTAAGAGGTTAAGAAATCTTTAAAGAGCGATCGAATGAAAAGTTGATGGATTTCCCGGAGGAATTTTACCCTATTTCTTTCAGCACCCTGTTTATGAGGTGTTTTTTTTTTGCCTGTATTTTACGTTTAAACGGTCTTCCAAGCCACCTCAGTTTGAGATCAAGCACAGAGCCAATGTCCTAGAGGAGACAGCGTCGTAAAACAGGAAGCACCCAACATCGCCCACATCCTCCCACGCCTTCCCTTCAGCCATTGGAGCAGGACCTGCCAATCTCGTATAGGCCTCGTCAGCAATCAACGAGCCTGCATTAGTCGAGAAAAGCCTTGTCAAATCTTCGTCCGCGAATCTCAAAATTATACAGTGGAATTCTTTGAAATATTCCACATCTTAGATATAATGTAAGCTCTCTCTATATATCTGACTATTTCACTCCTGAAATAACTAAGATCGATCAAAACAGCTTGATAGTTCTTCACTCTTAAAGAGAAAAAATCAAAACCAGTATGAACTTTTCTCTTCTAATATATCGTTTACGAAAATCAGGCGTGTCTTTACTATAGCCGTTTATTCGGTTTTTGTTGTAAATTTTACATGTAAGGCCAAAGAGTGTGTTGCTCAGGTTTCGGTTTAATAAATATAATTTTATGTTTTCTTTAAAAACAACTTATGTGTTATTGTCATATTACATGTCAATATTGAATTTTAGTGTTGATTTTGATTTTGATCCAAAGTTTGTTTAGCAGGGTAATTACGACATATTTTCACATTTCAACTGTATTAATTTCGAAATTCTACAAAGCAAGTTCAAATTAGTCCAGTCAGTTAATGAAGGAAAATATACGACAGAACACATTTGTCACAACCAACATTAGAAGGGAGCTATTTGAGTCTTTTTTTTCTCCTTTTCCGAACTGAAAGAGAAAAAAATAGATAATAAAATCGCTGTCCTTTTTTATTTATTTTGGCGGGAAATTAATTATGTTTTTACTTCCTTTTACTTACTGTGTTGGATGTCAAATTGAACAATATTTTTCCGAGAACTGTTGGGAACTTCTATTGAGGAAACGCAACGTCTATCTGCGTTCAACTGTTGTGGTTGCAAATTAGAAATAGCTAGATTCTCTGCGTTTTGTATTGGTAGACGGGTGAACGTTTAAGTATTTTATGGTGTTTCACTTTTAGCACACAAACCTGTTTCACAACAGTCGCCAGTGTAGTTTAGTGGACACTTGCAGGCCCATCGATCAGGCGTCCCTCCATTGTGACAAAACCTATTGCAGGGTCGCCACTCCTTTGTTGTGAGATCCCGGCATGAACCCTCCTCGCCACAAGATGACGGCCGGTGTACGAGCCTGGTTCTCGATTGATAACCATTTTTACCGCACGGAGCCGAGCATTGGTTCCACGGCGTCCACTGACTTGCGACGCACTGTTTACAGTGTGTCACGTTACACATCCAACACGGACTCTTTTGAAATGATTGAGAATTTGCTTCTGTGCTGCTTTGGGAAAAATACAACTGAACGGCAAGGGAAAAGGCTAGGATTAGGTACGAAACCATTTTTAGCCCCGAAAGGTTTACTTAGAAATGGGAAAATTTGAGACACGCAGTCCGACTCTCAGTTGTAATACATGTTTTGTTTGTTCTTTCGAATATTCTGTCAAGTTCAGCTGTGATTTATTTGGTTATGGTGTTTGTAAGGATTAAATAGTGAGGTTTTAATTTGAGAAACTTCCTGAAGCCACGCACCACTTCAGAGCCGGTTATCTTATTCGCTCCCTGGTTCACCCAACTCTATTGTTTTAAGGGCTGGGTTCATTGTCTCTGTTGTCCTGTTGTTGTCTCTTCATTTGTTTTCTAAGCCAACAATTTACAAATACTTCACGCAAAATTAAGTCAAGTTTGATAGGGATCGAGTAGCCACCTTGAAACGATTTATTGGAAAATTTATTTATTAAGGTTGGGTTGTAATTTTCTTTTTCCAAAGTAAAATATCATGATTACCTACTTACGTATTCCTCTCACTTTTGGAAGGGTTACTTAGGCCGTGTCCACACTACGCTGGAGGAATTTGAAAACGTGGGTTTCCCTTTGAAAACGCACCAAATGGTTTCCGTCCACACTGCACTGGAAGAATTTAAAAACGCAACAATCACCGGTCATTTTGGATTTGTGTTCAAGGAAACTCGTTCAAGGAAATTGCATAACTTTCGTGACTACATCGTTTTCGAAAAGCTCCGTTTCCAAAATGTTTTGCGTCCACACGAAAACGACAAGCCGGCGTTTTCAAATTTTTACGATTTAAAAATCGTTTTCGAAAAGCTGCGTTTTCGTGACGGATAAGTGTGGACGGTAGGCCTAACCGGAGAAATAAAGCTACGTTTTCAAATTTCTCCGGCATAGTGTGGACGGGCATTAATGGTATAGTCACTATTAATTTGTAAAAACCACTAACCAATGAGCAGGTTCACCTTTGAGTCACACTCGCGAGCTCCCCAAACAAGACCAAGGGAACAGGCGGCTAAAACGTAGAACTTTATTACCTTGGTACTACTGTACAAAATTGCTTATTTGTTTCGTTAGTGTTTTTGAAAGCTCGCTAAGATGGCAAACCACTCCACCACACCGTGGGCGTATCTTTCATCCTGTGACTTGAAAGATGTAAAGGTCAGGAAAGGAAAAGTGAACTTTTATGGAATGTATGTCTTAAGTGTCAAATTCCAAGCAATGTTTTACAGGTGAGAAACGTTTTGCACATAAGAAACTAATTAGAGAACTTTAGAAGATCTAACTGAAAGTTCATCTCTGTTGTCTTTTTTCGCGGCTTTAAGCTACAGAGGAAAGAAAAGAGAGGTGATGTTAGAATCAGAATGGTAACTGCTATCTGATGACGCCATTGTTCCTGACAGGATAAGAATCTATCACTGTAACTCGGTAACGGGTCTCAAAATTGTACCTCATTGTCCTTTAAAGGGGCCTGGTCGTGCTTTAATTTAGGCGAGTTGGGTTTGCAATTTTGAATATCAAATTTACTACATATCAAGCAAAGAAGACTTCTGAGAATTGCAGGCCAGGTTTCCACACATTACCACCTGAACATAATCTCTCGATCAACCCAACAGACATAAGAATTATGTCTTCAGAAACCATTATTTTGACCGCATTTCACTTCATTATCAGATAACGGCAGAAACTGCTAAACAGCGTGTCTTTAAGCCAGCGTAAAACTGCCTTCGAAAGAACTTAGATTCTTTTGCTAGAGTAGGCCATCTTCAACAATGATTGCCGAAGGTTTCTGACTCCACGTGCCGCACCTCGTGCCCATCAAGTGCTAACCAAGTGATGTTATTATACCTTCGACAATGTCATCAGAAGGGGGTCCATTGGGGCAGGGGTTGCAGTGACAACTCTGGGAGCTCTCTCCGGGCCCTTGGCACTTTTCATGCCCCTGGCCATGTGCGCATTTGCAGAAACGGACCCTGTATGTCTTGCCACAGTCACAAGCTTTGGTACACATGCTCCAGTCGCTCCAATCACCCCAGCAGTCGCCACCTGAGACAACCGGTCAGAATCGATCACCTCGCTTTTAAGGGAAATATTAACGATATCTGATTGGACTATCTATACTAGTTATTATTTCACGACTAAGTTAGTTCAGAGGGTCAATATCCAGCTAAAATCAACCAATCGGATTGCTACATTACCGGTCCAATCTTCTCGATCTAACTGGAACTGGTTGTGTCCCCAATGGTCATTCCAGCGAGAACTGGACACGTGTGCTCGTATTTCAGCGTTGAACATTCGTGTAAATTAACCCTTTCTTGTTATCGTTTTTCGAGGTTTATTATGAACACATGATAGGTCACTTTTTTCTAAATGAGAATTTTCAGTTTCTTCTGTGCTTACAGCCAGAATAGAAATTGAACCTTAGAACATAGTTTGATACGTACTTCCAGGACACGTTACTTCATTACAAGGTCTGTTCCCTACAGGAAGTCCCGTACACTGTTTGCCACCGGGACCTGGGGGCGGATTATTGCATTGCCTGCTCCTGATACTTGTACCAGGCCCACACGATGCACTGCAAGCGCTCCAGTCGGTCCAGTCTCCCCAGCCACCGTCGACTGCAAAAAAGGAACGAAGCGAATAGACCTTTCCCGCATGCCGACAAACAATAGCGCCAAGTCGAGGTCAGGATGGACAAAAACACAGTAAATGTATGAAAATGTCCACCCCAACCTCGCTCTGGTGCTATTGTTCGTACGCACTGAAGTGGAATGCGGGAAAGGTCTATCCTACGAGCGGGAAGGTCCTTTTTTAACAGATGCTTTTAGCAGGGCAGCAAGTACGTTAAGTACTCCACCTTCAACGAGGTCAAACCTTAAAAATGCGTACAGTTTCTTCTTCAATTTTTGGACTGTCTTGGTCATGGCACTTAAGACTAGAGGACTGCTGATTTGCCCATAAGCAGTTGTTCTACAACCCTTCAACTGTTCTAAGAAACATCGTCAGGTTAGCTCTATACCCACCAGGGCAGGGTCCTTCATCGCAAGGCTTGTTTCCAACAGGAAGTCCTGTACACTGTTTGCCGCCGGCACTCGGGGCTGGGTTATTGCATTGCCTGCTCCTGATGCTTGTACCAGGCCCACACGACACACTGCAAGCGCTCCAGTCGCTCCAGTCTCCCCAGCCACCGTCGACTGCAAAAAAGGAACAGAGATTGATCTTTGTTATCTTTAATTCGATTACCAAAGCTACTCAATACGTTGGCGAATCCTACGAGCGGGAAGGTCTTTTTTTTGCATGTTTATGGACCGAGACGGATTCGAGGTTTATAAACATGAAACAAAAAAAACGAGGCTACTATGCAGCCATCTTGACCGAAAAGGATTTATTATATGGAAAAAGAACACGATTTTCTTGCGGGACACTGCGGGTAATCCCGAGCGGGTAAGATAGCACCATCTTTCCCGCTCAGGTAGCCAATAATTGCGTAGGAATCGGGCCCGCTCACGGAGCTAGCCATATAATAATGCCTTATATTGTACACTTGCTATGATTTTCCAGACAATTTTGAAAAGCTGACCAGGAGAGGGTCAAGAGAATTAAGTGAGAAATGCTTCCCATTGTGTTTATTGAGCCTGGTTTCATACACAGTTTGTCGTTGTTCGGTAAGCGAAGTTTGTTTATCAGATTTTTTATGGTTGGGATGAGAAACATCCGCTTGTGGTTGCTTATCTGACGTTTCTCCCTGCGTATGTCAGAGAAAAACAGAATTTGGAAATTGGATAATTGTACATTATATTTTACAAGGGATTTTCGTTTTATTTCAACAGCATTTCGACTCATTTAGCAGGGCGGAAAGTACATTTAGTAGTCCACCTTTAACACGGTCAAACCTCAAAAATACGTACCGTTTCTTTTTCAATTTTCAACTTTCTAGTCCATGGCACTTAAGACTAGAGGATTGCTGGTTTGCCCATCAGCAGTTGTTCTACAACACTTCAACAGCTTTAAGAAATATCGTAGGGTTTGCTTTATACTTACCAGGGCAGGGTCCTTCATTGCAAGGCTTATTTCCCACAGGAAGTCCCGTACACTGTTTGCCGCCGGCACTCGGGGCTGGATTATTGCATTGCCTGCTCCTGATGCTAGTACCAGGCCTACACGACACACTGCATGCACTCCAGTCGCTCCAGTCTCCCCAGCCACCGTCAACTGCAAAAGGAACAGAAAGTGGGAGTGTTCCGTGATTCTCGTTATCTTTAATTCATAATTTGACTACCAAAGCTGCTCAGTTCTTTAAGGAATACTGTGAACGAGAAATTGGGAACTTGTTCATTTACTTCTAATCTTTTACGCAAGGCTTTCCTTGACGAGCCTTACATTGCCAGTAGTCACTTCTGATTTCACACTCTTTGCGAAAACTTAAATCTTGACTTACCAGGACAACTCTGTGTGTTACAGTGGCGGCTCTCTTCATTTGAACCTGGACAATTTCCGTTTCCGGAGCCTAGGCATGTCCGCTTACGGTTCTGTGTTCCTGTGCCACAAGTTTTGGTGCATGCTGACCATTGACCCCAGGAACCCCAACCACCGTAACCTGAGAAATAAGAAGCAAAGGAATACAAGAGCGTCAGAGATAACTTGACCGTCCCGAAGTCACTGGTGTCCATTTTATCAACTAGAGCAATATTACATTAGTTGTCTGTTCCGGACTATCTGAAGCAATAATCAAACAGGTTATTTTGCAAAAAGAATACTATTATACATTATGAAGCACTGAGAGAGTGAGAATTTCCTCAAAAGTGAAGTTTTCACAGCGATGGTAATAGCGTAGTGGTAGTGTGGCAAGCAGAAACTACAGCCAGTGCCAAGTACGGGTTAACGCGCATAGGTCAAGTCATAATTGCATCTGACTGACTGAAAAAGTAGTATCGTCCACGTCCAGAGCTACGTAAACGGAACACTATGTGAATGATATTTCAACGCTACCTTGAACTGTCAGAGCTTTAAGTAATTAAGTGAAAAATTCTAACCAGGACACTGCTTTAATTGACAAGACTTTGTCTGTTCACTGATTCCCTTGCATGGCTTTCCTCCGTGCTGAGGCGAGGGATTGGAACAGGTTCGTTTTCGAGTCTGGATTCCGGTCCCACACGTCTTGGAGCACTTGCACCACTTTCCCCACGGCGACCAGCGGCCGTTTACTGAAAATGAACATGTTTTCTTGAAAACGAATTCAGCACTGAAAATCAACATGAAGCAAATAGCACCTGAAAATTTCTTCGAGGAAACTGCGAACACTCTAATCGTAGAACTCCGATATGGAACTGGCTTTGTGACAACAAAAACATTGACTTACTTTTGGGGCACATGCAATGAACATCAAATAATACAGACCATTTGATTTGTAGCACTGACTATATTCACTATATATGGTTTTACAGATATCTAAAGTAATAATTTGGATAAACGGTTTCTTTACGTATTTATGCAAACGAACAAGAAATCTGCTGCCCTATAGTTTTCCTCTGAATAGAAAATGGTGGATTTTGTACCCTGTGACCGTCTTTCCCCTTCCCAAAAGGTCTATTCATGCACAAATCTTTCCTGCTTTGATCGTCGATGTGTTCATGCGATTAGTGATGAAAAGGTGCTTACTCGGACATGTCTTGGTTAAATAGCATTTGCCAGTCTGTTGACTCGGTCCGGTGCACATCTTTCCTCCGTTTTGAGGCGGGGGATTTGAACAAGTTCGCTTTCTAATTCTGGTTCCATACCCACACGTCTTAGAACAAGTGGACCATACTTCCCACAGTGCCCAGCGGCCGTTCACTGAAAGAGAAAAATGGTTTCTTGTGTAACGTAAAATTATTTTCAATGGCACGATCGTAATTACAGTTGAATTAATTGGCAGAAACTTTAAGCTTCCGGCGCAAAGAAGTACTTCCATTCGTAACTGATCTCGACTCCTAAAATCGGCTGAGCGGGGCCGGAGTTTTCGTTAGCGACGTTGCAAAGTAACATGCCGACGTAACAACTCCCATTCGGAGTACTCTCAAACGCCGCGTAGTCCCGTCCCGTATAGGGGTTGAACCCAGGGGGGAAAAGAAAGCTCAGGATAACGTGCATGGGTACGCTCAGAACGCCGCAATTTCGCCCCCACCACTCCAAATCTCTTCTTCCCACCTCGGTGCATCCCCTATATAGGAGAGTTCAAGAACTGGTCTAATGTCCGCGCCGTACAGCGCACAATGATTGGGTAACACGAATTTGAAACTCTACCGACGATCACTCTCGACAAAAACTGGCATCTCTCTACCCTGGTGGGAAGGTATGCACAAATACTAACAGGGTGACTGGGCTGATATACCCACATCAATACAGTTGAATTTCTTTCGGTAGAAATGGTAATTAATTTTGATGAATTGTAATAACCCATTTCCCAGTTACCGTTACCTCTGTTTCAAAACGAGTCCTGGTGTACAACCTTTCATATTGAAATGAGTTTTTCTTGCACGTTCATTGTCTTGCAAGTCAAACCCATTTCCATATGAAAGGTTGCACACCAGGACTCGTTTTGAAAACATTGTCTACTGTTTCCAAGACACTGGCCAGCGATGCAGGACCAGCAAGCTTACGTGATCTTATAACAGTAAGCTGCTCCACTTATAACCTTTGGGCACCACAATACTGGGCCTTCCAAATGTAAAATCAACAACTTTCGGCTTGAGACCATGGAGATACGCTGCATCGAAATTGTGGGACGCTATACCGGACGAGTCTCGAAAGATACAAACATACACTACTTTTAAAAGCAACTTAAAAAACATTAGATCTCACGGGACTCTGAGTACGAAGTGGATCTATCCTTAATCAATTTTAACTACTTTTAATGATCATATTTTCTTATACATTTTACTTGTGACTACATTGTTAATTCTTATATTTTAATATTAGCTAGTTCTTAATCTTAATTTATTTAAATTTATATACCTTCATAAGGCTCTTATAATTTCTTTTTTCTGTTTTTTTTTCGTGGCGTTACCTGTAAACTAGCTTTTTAGCTAAGCACACCGAACGCGTTAAATATATTGATTGATTGATTGATTGATTGATTGATTGATTGA
>Ga0126338_10000743_pt1 | contig 18932 bp, 8 predicted proteins | sample OrbCmetagenome_2_FD_92529 | JGI IMG/M metagenome (GOLD analysis project Ga0126338, IMG submission 92529) | Coral microbial communities from Petempiche,Puerto Morelos, Mexico - Orbicella C C metagenome | ecosystem: Host-associated > Invertebrates > Cnidaria > Coral | place: Petempiche,Puerto... | reverse complement strand
GCTGGTCACGAAATAATTTCTGCTTGTCACGTAGTCATCTTTCCTCAGAAATTGCGTGACCAGCAAAACTTGATTTGTTAAAATATTTAGCCCCTTTTATATCCAAATTCTCTTTACTCTTTCCACTAGTTTGCATAATTCACCATTGGAGAATTCAATTACTTTTCCGAACCAGATTCACAACTTCATAAGGTGGGGAGATGATAGGCAAGCCATTGCGTCCATAGCACATGTAAAATCAAAACAGCAAAACAATACACTTCTGTTCTTTTCTCAACAATTTATTTTCCCTCCTTCTTTGCTATGGCGAGTAAAGGAAACCGTTTTTTCCTTGGAAAACTCAACAGTGTTATAAATTAAAACTATACACAGACTATTTCTCCGTGAGAAATTCTCATTTCAAATATATGACATAGGTACCGACCGCCTTCAGGGTTACAAAATGTTGAAAAGGAAAATGTTCCTCCTCTTAAAAAAGGTCTCTAGTAAGTGTTTTGTGCAAAAGTGTTTGTGCTACAAGTCTTACTTTTAGGCACGCAAAGCGTGATATAACTTTCTTTGATAGAATTAAAATATTCCTGTTTTTCATAAATTTACCATTGTGGGACATAAGTGGTCAAGAAATCATGGAACTGAATAAACTAAATCAAGTGTAGTGATTGCATGCCTGACATGTAAGCAACCTATAGTTACTGATACTGACTGGGAAACTGTTGCAGCCCATGTGACTATTGCTCACCAGCTGAGAACTGTTCCTGTGAAAGTAAGTCAAGTTTGACTTCCCACATGGTGGTGGTTCCACAAGCAAAGTGGTCAGCAGTGCCACGGTGGCATATAAGAACCACACTCGACTCCACACATCCCACTTTATACATTTTTGTGTGTTACTACAAAATTAACTAAACAACTCAAAGTAAAATTTGAGAAACAACGAGAAAGAAGCAAACATTGCAGGTTTTCTAATAAATAATTGAAGTTCAAAAAAAATTTTGGAAAAGCAGACCATTTATGGTAATTTCAGAGAAAAAGGAACAGGTAAGAAAGGGAAAGGGAAATGCCAAATTCTAACTGCACAAGACTATTAACTTGAACAATTGAGAGCTAATATTACTTTCCAGCTCATGTTTACACGTAACAGCTACAAATCTAAGACTGGACACAGACTTGATACATTAAACATACACTGGTTCTTTGCTAGTGTCACTGCCACTGTCATCAGAAGAGTATCTGCGCGCTGATACATAGCTGTTTCCACCGTCATCAAAAAACCTTCTAAATGTGAACTCATAGAATGCATGCTCAGGGTGTCGGCCCTGTCTGGGTGGTACCGGCTCACTCGCAACAGGAGCAGCTTCTTCATCACTGCTCATTCTCTCTGATTCATCAACTGGATCAAAGTTGGATATGTCTGTTGGGGAGGAGATCTGTGGACGGTATGGTGCTTGTATGCGACGCACACCAAAGCCCCAGTCCACATTAGCAAAGAAAGGGTGTTGTTTAATTTCTTCAATTCCATTTGCCCCAAGCCTTCTGTCTGGACTTGTGCAGAGCTTCAAGATCAAGTCTCTGGCCTCCCAGCTAAGGGACTGCCTGGGGACATGCAGTGTTGCTTCCCAGTTGATGACCTAAACACACACAAAAAATTATCACCATTACTAATTGGTACAAACAAAAGAGTCCACAAAGTGAGGTATTCTCCAACTTGTAAGGAAACTATATGGGGGGAACTACAGGGGAGTTTATATGTAAGCATTAATAAATAATTGGTAATGAGCCGAGAAGGAATAGCTGTGATGATATAATATAGTTTAAGACAGAAATAATGATAACATGGAACAACAAAGAAAAATAACATGGAACTTGGGTAATGAACAAGGCACAGATCCAAGCTGGGAAGGGGCGGGGAGGGGGCGGAGAGCTGACCAGCTGACAAGATACATCAGTATGGTCCAGAGAGAATTTTGACTACCACTCAGGGACAGTCAGCCTATCCCATCGCAATGGCCAAACTTTGCTACCACTGAAAGAAAGATCTGAAAATTTAAAGTAGTGTTTCCTTACCTTGAGTTGAGTGTCTGCAGGTGTGGAAGCAAGAAATGGTGGGTGTCCAACAAGCATCTCATACATTATCACTCCCACAGACCACCAATCACAAAGCTGTGTGTAACCACTCCTTTGCAATACCTCTGGCGCGATGTAGTTGGGTGTGCCCACTAAGGAATGGGCAAGACTTCTCATGTGCTTACGAAAGTGCCGCTTTTCCAGTGGCTTCATTTCTAATAGTGACTTCTGTATCAGATGATCATTCCACTCAGGAGGAAGATCCCATGGGAGCATGCCATACTCCATACTTGGCTGTCTGTCATGACCATCCTTCTCGTAATATTTGCTGTCGTGTGTCCAGCGAAAACCCGTGCAAAGACCAAAGTCAGTGAGTTTGATGTGACCATCTTTGTCAATCAACACATTGTCAGGTTTGATGTCACGATGAACAAATCCCATTCGGTGCACCGACTCAATCGCTAGCACAAGTTCGGCAATGTAAAATCTTGCCAGATCCTCAGGAAAGATTTCAAATTTAATCAAAAGGCTCATCAAGTCTCCACCTGGAATGTAGTCCATCACAAAATACAAGAATTTTGCATCTTGAAATGAGTAATACAACTTAACAACCCATTCATTGTCCGCCTCTGCAAGAATGTCTCTTTCAGCTTTAACGTGAGCTACCTGGTTGCGTTTCAGGACCTCAGTCTTCCGTAGGATTTTCATGGCATACAACATGTTTGTGTCTACTTTTCTGACGAGCCAAACTTCTCCAAATGCACCAGTTCCAATTTTGTTTATTTTCTCAAACATTGTTATATCCATTTTTGATCTCTTTAAGCGGTTATAGTTGGTCTCTTTCTGCACTAGGATTTGTCGCATTTGGTTCCTAGCATCCTGAGAAAGTCCAACTTTTTGCATTTCCTCTTCTAACTGGAAGCGTCTCTTCTGTCTTTCCTCTGTGTCCTTCATTAAATTTTCAAAGTGTTGTTCAAAGTAAAATTTTGTCGCTGCTGGAGAACATTTCTTTAGTTTTGAGTTTTTGTCTCTGAATTGTTTATATCGTTGTTCTGGAGTGAGCATTTCCATATCAGACTCCGACATTTGGTCATCATCTTCCATTGCTGGTAGTCTGTTCTCCTGACCATCCATGGTTGGAATTGGAGGTCGTTTACGAGAATTAGGTGAGTCAAGACGGTAAACAACAGTCCCAGTTGGATTTGTTACCTTTGTTGGACCCTCTATTGTGAATGATGAGTCTGACAATGGCGACGGAGGCCCACTGTCATTATGTGAACTAGACCATGGCATTTCATCACTGATGGATCCAGAGTTTGATGATGTTTCTGTGTTCCAGGAGTGCCTCCACTGTTCTGGAGCTGGGGGAGGAACTGGTGATCTTGATGAAACACGTGGGATATGATTCTGCCAATTACTGGTGGTCTCTGACATGCTAACATCTGAACATGGGAATGGTCTTCTTGGTACAGGAGCATACGCAGGTGGAGGATGAAGTGTTGGGTCAAATGACTGTACAAAGTGCGGCACTGGAGCCTGAGATGTACTTGGTACAGGAGAGTGACATAACACATCACCACTGTGTGATCCTTGAACAACACTGGGGTGTTGAGGTGAGGTTTGACAAAATTGTCCTTGATTTGATGATTGGATGCTTCCAGATGAACTTGGTGGAAAATTAGTTTGAACAAGTATGTTGAAGGACATGGCATTTGCCCCACTGGACGATACATTTGCACATGTTGCTCCCATTCTCCCCCCTTGAAAGTTCTCGCTACCAGAATTACTTCCAGTTAAAGTAAGGTTTGCAGTTACGTGAAATTGAGGTGGTGGAGGATTTCCAACAGCACTGTTAACATGTTGAGTTTGATTTTGACTGATTCCTTGAACTGGTTTCGGACCAGATACAGTCACTGGTTTCCATCCGAGTTGCATGTTTGGACCAGTTCGCTCCACATATCTTTGCTGAGGAGGTGCTGGCATGTGAGCGCCTTGCCAAGGTTGTGGTGCAACCAATGCGGGGTTCCTTTGGACATGCCATTCAGCCCTTGTGGCCTCTGATGAAGATGCCCTTCCACTGGCCTGTCCACTAAAACTTGTAACTGTACTCTTAGGAGGATGTACCATTGGCACTGCACTTTCCATGGCTATCATGGGGGACTCAGCTCGCTTAGGACTGTTCAGTGATTCTTCTGAGCCCTTCCATGACATGCGATGGACGGCAGCATTATAAGGAGGAGGAAGTTGTGTGCGATTATTATTTGAAGCATTTGAGCCAAAATTTACTCTGTTGTAACCTTGTGCTGTTGCCAACTGTGTAATGATGTCTAATGATTCCTCCAAAGGCCTGTTAGAAGTCAGTCTTATGGCTTCAGTGGCTGTCTCCTGAAATAAGAGATCACATTGGACTGTCAGATTTATGACATGTAAAATTTCGAAATGTAATTAACCCAGAAAAACAGAAATAGAAAACATGTGTTTTACAACATAGCACGGATTTCAATCAACTGGTCAACATCAAAGATTTTCCGGGATTTCAAAAATGTCTCGTAATTTGATATTCAATCATCATATTTTGGCAGCTATTTTTAAGCTGAAGCATATCAAATGGGTACTCAAGTAATGAAAACTCAGGGCTTCGAGCTCCTTCCCTCATGTTCATTTAAGCACAGTGCTGATTTTACAGCCGGAGACGAGAAAGAAAGCTAAATTTTAGAAACTTTCGAGTTGAAACGCATGATCATTCACTTGTGTCCGTTCTCACGTGCACTTATCCGCGTGAGTGAAAGGAAGGCATGAAATTAACGACAGCTATTCAAAGCAACAAAATAAAAGCCAGAAATCGAAAAGAATCTACAGGAGCCAGCCCTTTGACCCGAGTTTCCGGGCAAAGTACATTCAAACTTTGAAGCAAAGTTACAACTTGGCACAGAGTTGAAATGCTTGAGATAATGCGAGGCAGCGGTGTTGAAATATAACGCGAATCCACCGGCGGCAAAAAAACACACGAGACAGAAGATGCGATCGAGGAGATCAGCTTTAAATGAAACTATATTTGCCCGCAAACATGATGACATCTGTTGCAAATCGAGCGATGGCAGGAAAAGCGACGTAATGAGGAACAAAAGAAATCCCTCTTGTGTATTTTATGCAGATGTAAATATACGACATCCATGTACGGTATGAATTTATCGTTGTAAACCCGTTGACGAATCGGCGTGAACACTTTGCAGCGAAGCCATAATACATATGCATCAAAAAATGAAACATTAAGAACATAAGAATCCCATGACCTAATAGCAAAGAAAAGCGTATTAAATTGAAAGTGCAGTTTCCATGATACATACCTCATCGAAGCCCAGAGCCTTGAGTGTACTAAAAAACTGTTTGTTGATTGACTCTCCGCTTTCGGAGCAGGAGGAATAGCCAGACTCTGTAGTCTCGAAGGGTTTTAAACTGCTCCTAATCTCAGCCAAAGCTTTCGCATGACTTATCCGGCGGTTTGGATTCTGTGCCAAGGGTCTGGTTGCGTTCGGTTCTCCAACGGTAACCGAATTGGACCCGGCTGAAGTCGCCGGTTGTTGTGAAATCCTAGTTGCCTCTGGTCGCTGCTGCTCAGGTTGCCTTTTTAGGTGCCTCAAACTTTGTTTAATGTCTCGCAGCATTTGCTGACTGTTGCCAACAAACGCGATTTTCCTGGCTGGTTCTCCTTCCCGTTCCGCCATTTTAGTCGAAGTTTATGTATGTGTCAATGTTTTCTTTGTGATCGCAGATTTGAGAAGCGTTGAATTCAAGTCGAACCACAATAAAGCTCTGTGTGAATGGCCTTATCTCGACAGATCCCAAAATAAAGTCTTGCAAGAGCCCGACCCTTCAGCGATGAAATTATCTCCGTTGATACGCCAGCTCAAGATTCTCAAATTCCATTGTTGAATAAGTGAGAATTCAGTTTCACGTTGTCCACCTCTAACCGGGAATATTGACGTTGAATCGTAATTTGGGCTCCCAGACGTTCTCTTGTCTGTGATGACTGCGCTAGAATAAAATATCGACACAACGAAGCTTGAGCGGAGATGAAACTAGTCTGTTAAAGATGAGAAGACTTGCTCACGCAATTGGATATTTGACATTCCACAAAAGACATCAAGGTATCGACTCACTCGGGAGTTATTACGACCCAAAATAACACTTCCGATCCGCGAGTGTAGAATTCGGAGAATCTTCAACAATATTTTCCCTCCGAGCTAAATCGCTTGGGTTCTCTCTGGCCCTGCACGATTTCCAAAACCTGTAGGAAACATAGAAATTGTTGAGAAGCCGTGATAAGGGACAGACAGATTAGCTTGCCAAATTTATTGTTTGCCGTGCGAAAGAATTAGAAAATGACATAGTCCACCCCTTTAGGACATAAAATTAACTTAATTGACACATAGCGATCGTGCCAGGCTGAAGCGTTGTGTGATTGGTTGAAGGATTACTATGGAAACTTGACTGGGTCCGCAGACTTCATAAATATCGGTGTCAAATGATGCCGTTTAATTTTTAGCATTTTTTCCCTGCATTTTCGGCAAATTAATCCGAACGCCTGTTTGAGTTCCCGCGTTGGTTTCCCCTAATTTATGACTATTTTTTTGGTCTCGTTTTGCAAATTAATCAGTTTACCACAAGGATGCAACAACCCTCAAGAGAATATGCCAGACAAAACCGCGAATATGCAGTGTAATAGCGCGACATACCACGACATTCCAATATTATGAATAACATCGTAAATTTATTCACGAAATGTTGTTTGACTGTCTTTCGGAAGTGGAGTACAAAAGCGGCTCTTTAAAGTGACCCTACTCACTACAGTAATTTAAAACTTTGTTGAATTACAAATTAACAGTTAAAACAAGAATGATTGCTTTTTCAAGTCATTTTTTCTGAGGGCAATAGGAAGTCTGAATTCCCTAGGAAACACGTCTTGCGAATGGCGAGAGCTTTCCGCATTGATTTGAGTGAGTTCGACAAATTACGGAAACGTACAAGTTTCTGTAGCTCTCTCGCTTCCGGCAATGTGCTACGGGAATTGAGGATTAAACTTGGTTTAAAACCTGTCTTTGACGGTACTGATGCTACTAAAAGTACTGAACTAACACTGCGTGCTACTAAGAGATAGGGTTTGCGGAAGGAAAGTGAAAATTGCCTCGCAAACTTAAGAAATGATTTCGCGCTGTGATGCCACACATGGAGATCAAACGATAAATAACAATGCTCGCCAGTCACGCGAGCACAAATTAAAAAAACCACGTGTGAAAAGCTGAACACAGCCATTGGAAAATTATGCGTCTCACTCTTCTTGCAACTGTTCTTTTCTACACTAAAGCTGCATTCACTGTACAACTATTTAAGAATTTTTTAAGACACGAATTTGGGGAAGATATCTCGAAAGCCGTTACCCGCGTCGCGTGCACACCGCGCGCGTTCTTCTCACGCCGAATTTACCTGTCTTGTTGTCGTTCTCACTAGTTTGGTTATGAATAAAAAAACAGAGAAACGATAATCGATAAAGCTGAGTAGTTTTTACCTGAGCTGGATAAGAAGATTTTCTCGTGGCGTGCGTGTGATCCAATTTTCCTCTACGCACCAGCACTGCTGTGAGATGAATGAAGTGTTTTCTAAAACATTTGTTCACGCTTCATGAAATCTTGCGAAAACCTGTGGTTACTTGTATATACGCAAAACGTCCATATTAAGTACAGATCCGGCTCGACAGGAAGTCGGTATTGTCGTTGTGAAGGCAGGGAGCGTATTCTTACTCATAACATTACATTGATTACGCGTAGGCGATTCGCCGGAGAGACTTTACATCCCTACTCATCAGCATATACAAAATCGACTCAACTGCTTAAAGTTGTTTTGAAAGGAAATTAAGCTGTATTGACGTCAAAGACTGCAGTAAAGAAACACAAAGAAGTACCGTTTAACTATGTGATAACGTTGCTAAACAAATCAATGTCGATCAATGTTGATTTAGGTGTTTTCAGGGCGTTTTACATTGACGTCACACTTGAGGGCGCGAGACAAGTGAACAATACTTGTTACAAAGCAAAATATATGCTTGCTCAGACGATTTGCTTGATTGGATTAAAGTCAAAAGGGCTGCTTATTATTTACGGTAAAGCTGCGACGGAATACAAGAACTGGACCTCAGCATTTAAACACTGGACAACCCGAGAAAAGAAATGCTTCCATTCGAATCCTTTTACGGTAACGTTGGAGGCACACTGAAAACTGGCCCTTTTACATTTACATGACAAAAAAAATCTTGTCTGTTTTGTGTAGCATTTCAGTAACAATAACACATCAAGTGTGATTACTGACCCGAGCGAAAGAGTGGCATCAAACACATTAGAATGAAAACATAACATAACATCTATTTTGGTCGTTGACAGATAACCATCACCTTGTGATTGGCATACCCAGGCATGGTTGATTTAAGCCTTTTTAGTCTATTAAAGCTCGACGCATTTATTTGTCCTTGTTGGGTCTCGAAATCTGGTGATACTTCGAGACAATTTATCGAGGCTTTGCACTTTTGTTCTTCGGGTGCAAATTGTTTAATTTGATCTCTGTCTTTGTCCCGTTTATGACTGATCATACCGTGTATACAGCAATTTTGAATAGAAAGTTCCAGGCTCTCACATATTTATCTTGCTAGATAATAGATTGCTGTCTATATCCATCACAATCTGATAGCCTAGAGTGGAACAGTTCATCTATTTTTGAAACGAATCTTCCTGTAGAAGAGTTTTGCAATCGGTAATTTAAAATATAACTGCGAACCGATCAGGTTTGTGAAATTCAGGTCACATGAGTTGGTCTGGGGTGGGTGTGACTGAGGCGCGCGCGCTTAAGAACAAATGCTATTTATAGTGACCATTTATATACCGCGCGACATGTGACTGAATGGGAAGGTCCAATTTAGGCAACAAACCGTGACGCCCATTCATAGGAGAGAGTAAAAATAGATCGTAACAAATGGCGCTCGCTTCAGGCTCTGAAATCAACTTACTTAGTCAATGTGCCATGGGCGATTTGCATAAAAAAATCTTTTAGTTGTGTATTTAAATTTGCATGAATCGAAACGTCCATTCTGCCGAGATTGGAAACGTCCCCCTCATAAATTAACGCGAATCAAGGGCCCACCGGCTCGAAACCGTTCACATTACGTGAATTAATTCTTCTCCTTCCCAGTGAACTCGCTTTAATACGATTCTTTGAGTAACAACTAAAAAATACCCTACATTTCAAGAAGAAAACAAGAACAGTTCTCTGTTGAGCTAGATATAAAACATTTGTGTTTGGAAACACTCGCCAGCGGTCAGAGTTGTATCAAAGCTACTTTTACAGGTGTCTTTACAACTTTTCCTTTAGAAAACAACCCGTACTGAGGAAGCTTTCCGGTGTTTCTGTTAAAATTAAAGATTTGTACGACACTCAGCTCAAGCGTGCTCTTCAGGCTTACAAGGTGACCGGACGGATGTACTGAAACTGCTCGTCGTATTAAAGCCTCCTCAAATCCTATTTCCGTATGCCGCAAGCTTGCATGGTTCGGTCACTGCTTATTTTAGCAATGACTTGTTGGCTGCAGGAAATGTACTTGTGGCAAATGACAGTAAAAAACGGCAGCTACTGATCAGTATAATTGATAACTGGCTGGCTTAATTCTAGGAACACCTTTTTCTGTTTTTTTTCCCTCGCAACTATGTAGAATTCACAGGTAAATCACATGTACTGCATGCATAGCATGGGGTTTAGAACAGTGCCCAAATATACAGTGTCTAATTGCTATGCTGGCTTAGCCCTGGCTTAGGCCCTCAGGGGCATAACCTTGGGGGAGGTACACCAAACAATGAGTCATGACCTAGCAAATTGAGTTCTAATTGATTAACTCGAATCTTAAACTGTGCGAAAATGAAACGGGCGATTTTAGATGATACAATTTCCGTTTTAGATTTTTCTGTTGTTTATAAATCCAGTTTTCGGAAAACAATATTATTAGTGACATTAGTGTTGTCCGTTATTTCACCAATATACAAGATATTTAAGAGTTTGTGGTATCATTTACGTTTTCACATACCCTATATATACATGCAAAACCTGAGCATAACTTCAACTTAATTATCAGCCCGAAAACTATCTCTGAAAAAAGTGAGGTCAGGAAAAAAAAAAAAGGCTAAACCAGTAGTTCGTGAAACGGAACCGAACCGACTGTTAGTAATTCTTGAAATTAGACTGTTTGGGAAGTCAGTTACAATATCCTACGCTAAACGACAACTTATGGTGAAAGGTGCTTATTGTTCTTGCGGTCCAAGTATCAGAGGTAAATATTATTTTTAAAGGTCTTCTGGGCCCAAAGTCCAAAGGTAAATACGAAGGAATGAATTTAAAGTGGCGCGTTCATGACACCACAATTGCTTTAAGCCTCTCCACATGTCGACAGTAATCTGCAAGTATTCAAAATATTGGACGGTCTCTTAACTTATAACCCCGCGGGCAGGTTTTTAACAAAGCTGAATGCGCGTTATTGCCCGACCGAAACCAACCTATATGTTGCGCTTTGAAGTAGTTCTATAATTGGAAAGGAACTTTTTCAAACTATCTTTAGGAATTTCAAAATCAAAATGAAATGAGTAAACTCGACACTGCATTTCTGTCTGCAATTTTGTCATGCTTCACCGAAAACTTAAGAGCATGTTGAAACATTTGTCACTCAAAATTCGGAAAAAATTCCCTTACGTCTGTCTGAGGATTCTGTAGACAACAGTCAATCAAGCTCTCAGTGCAGAAGTGCTTCAAAGAAGATGCGAAAAATCTGAGGCATCTGTTTGTAGGAACAACTGTTTCACACGAGACCTAGTCTTGTGACTTTACAGAGTTTAAGTGACGATTAAGAGCCTTTTACACAAAGTGACAATCGCTTTTTCACTTCAATTTATTAACTTCTTTAATCGATGCCTAACCAAGTCATAGGATATTTAATTATGAAGTTATAGAGTACGAAAAGTGAATCAACCCACGAAAGACACCAGCTGAGCAGTAAATTCTCTTAAGAGAAATTATAAGAAATACATGATTAATAACAATGAGAAAATAAGTGTTGATTTTGAGAACAGAATAAGAGATAATCGTTTGAACATTGCGCTTAATTTATAGCAAGGATTCATCCACCTTCCTTCTTTGTAGACTCTCTTTAATTAGCTTTGTTTTTTTTTTTGTTTTTGTAAAACAATTGTATTGACTTTAAATTCTTCCAAGTAAGATCAGCACAAACAAAATTCATAACGAAGGTGCAAATGTACAAGTTATCATGCAGTGCTAGAGTAAAACACTGCTATTTCGAACTCTGAGAGGAAAAGAAAAATAGTTCGCGATAGCGGGGATTCGAAATAACATGGTCAGCGTTAAATAATACGTATTAAATTAATATGTAATCAACATGATGCAATGTATTTTTCTACTGACCAAGAGTAGGATGACAACACCACTGGATGAAGTTCGTTACAAGACAAGATTTTAAAAAGTGCAATGAAAAGCCTATAGTAGTTTTCCACCTATGTTCTAAGGTGGTCTGACGTAATGATGATATTTATTTTTGAACTCCACCAATGGTCACGGAATTTGATATGATAACGGGGTTGATTTTAGGCCAAGGACAACAGAAATCAGTTCGAAATTGCCGAAATTTCGAAGTGATCGATAGTAAATGACTAAAAACGCAGTGGCAAATCCAAAGGAAATAGTGTGGAAGTTCTAAATAGTAATCGGGAATTCGAAATAACCAAGTTTGAAATAATCAATTGCACTTAGAACTACTGGTTACATGCTAACCTTAGGTAGAAGTTCTCTTTCCACGGCGATTGCCTTGCTTGCTAATCTAAGTATTCATTGTTGTAGTAAGACGAGATAAGACAAACCCGGCCAACATTCCACTCTCAGGTGCTGATTGACTAATCGTGTTGTTTACCATATACGCTTTTAATTCAGTTCCAATCGGCCAGACGTGTATAGACATTGCGAAAAGGCTGTCGAAAGGCAATCGTCTATAGCTGATTGCTCAGATAAGCGCTAAATTCACTTTATTGTCAGGTGTTAAAAGAAAAGGCCTGTTCATTTTATTTCCAGAAAAGGAAGAGTGAACAACAACTAGTTGTCACAGGAAAATTAATAAATCCACGTTTTAAAGAGGTCAGTTCAGGATCATTAAAAATGTGAAAAATAAAACTTGCTGACTGGCTGATTCGACTATTACGACCAAAGAGAAGTTAGCTTGATATAGTACTGGTTTGATAAGAGAGGCCGGCGAGGGATATTGTTTTTTTTTTTTGCAAACTGATACGGGACAAAGTTTATATAAAGGCGCATAACACCGCAAACACGCTAGGCAAAATAATAATAAAATACCAATATGTCTGCATGCAACTATTTGATAAGCCAAGGAGATAATTCTTTAAACATTTTTTTCAATCAATGAGAATTTCTTTCGTCTTTAATTGACGTCATTTACCTCTCAAGTCTCTCAAGGCAGTCTGTTCTTGTCACATACCTGTAGTTCAATCAACGTAAGCTTCAAAAAGAATCCCATCAAAAAAAACATCTCTTTGGAGTTCCTTGACGTCAATCATTTTTCTTTGACATCAATCAGCCAACAACAGGAATTGTAGTAGTAATTGTGCTGTCTGTGCGATTAGCAATTTGCCATGGGCAAGAAATAGCCAATGAAACGAAAGAAAATCAGTTGCTTCGATATTGGACAGTAAATGAATACTAGTTAGTGAATGGTTGACGACATGCAATTGAGTTGATCTGAGTTGGCTCACTGCTCATAGACATCGTGGGCAAGTTCACCTAGTGTACTATAAAATAGTTTTTAATAGACAACGCGAAGAATGACAGTCCAAAACGTACAATTATAGGTATCTTTATAAGCCCACAATTTTCTCTGTCAAGACCATCAAGCAATCAATATCATGCTGTTATCAACAAATACCGTTATGAAAGATAAATAAACTAATCTGGCAGATGCGCCGATTTGCAACAGAACACGGTGAGCTGATTCTTATAACGAACATTACATGTGGCGTTCTGTCACTAAAGTGTCCCATGCGGTGTATCACGGTGTACCACTCAAAAGCACTATACTGAACCAGACTAACTGGGACTGATCTGTTGTGGCTCGTGAGATATCTTACTGATCTTCCTGTCTTCTTGACCTAAGTCTGTAAATTGGCCGTTCATGTGATTACGAACGTGAAGCAACGCACGATTAACCGTGTAGGGTATTATTTGAAGAAATATACCTTGAAGAAAAACCGAGAATTGGTCATGTTTATATCTAAAGTGACCGACCTAGCAGATTTCAAGAAAGAGAAATATATACTGCGGGCATCCAACTTGCAAGATTGATATTGATTGATTCAAACTCCCCCGGGGGGGGAGGGGGGGGTTACTTCCAGAAAAGTTGGATTGGGGTGTGCAGCCCGCTTCCCAAAACCCTTATCCCCTTTATGACCAAAATCTGCATTTTTTCCTACCCTATTTATGACCTGACCAAAAATTCCATAGCATATTGGTGTCCGTCGCGGCTGACACAGTTGGCCTAAACATAAGTTATGAAGGGCTTTTGTTGACGGTCTTATTGATAATGATGAAAAAGTAACTTCTTCTAAGAAACACACCCAATTCAAGACCAGTGTTCAAAAACCATACCCTATTTATAGCCAACATGGCCAAAATCGACACCCTATTTATGACCAAAACGGCTGAAAGTCCCTACCTTTTGGGGCCGTACATACCTATATAACCCATATATGGGAGTGGTCCCCCTCCCCCGGTTCAAACTGTACCTCTTTGAATCTTACTAATATTGTGAAGTGAATATGCGAGTCAGTTAAGGCAATGATAAAGACAGTTTCACAAAATATCACAAAATACTTTTCAACTGCTGTGTCAGCTATTAAAACAAGACTTGATTAGTATTTGAGAAGATGACGAAGAAGCAGGGAAAATAGAACAAACTACGTTAGGTATTCAGAAGAGGAAAATAACCGAGACAGATTCATTCAACGGATGCCCAGGACTAAAGAGGTTGCGATTTGAAACTGAGCTGCAGAGTAGGGTAACACCGAAAAATGGCAGAACATGCCTACATTTTAAAAGCAAACAGATTCCTACAACAGTACCTTTAAGAATTTTGAGTTTTCCACACTGCGAACGTTGACTGGAATATCCAATTTGGGAATATTCACCCTTCACATTGAATGTTCAACATCTGCTTTCAAGGAAGTATTTGATATTAAACGTGGAAACAGAAGAGTGCGTATTCCAAAGCTATTGAACGCTTGTGTTTATTTGTAGATTAACAAAGGCAATTCCTGTTTTTATTTAAGTCACGTAAAGAGATTGCACTTGTTGACCTTTTGAATCGGAGTTTTCTTTGACATGCGTTGTCACGAAAAGGTTTATGATCTGCGAAAATATCAAGTCGTATCACGTACTCAGGTACCTTTTTTGTTTAACCGTGCGATAGTTTACTCAAGCAAAAGCGTAAAACGGTTCTCAATCTAGATTTACGGAATGTTGTGCATGCGATGAAGAATAACTCTTAAAATTTGTCACATTCCGCTGGATAAAAATAAACATCTGTATCTCCGAAGTGCTATTAAGGGCACACCGGGAGATAAGCAAAACCGCGGCCTTGTGTCTTTTCGATCTTTGATCGAGGACCAGAGAAGTTTGCACGGTAGAAAAACAGTTGGAAAAATTCCTTAAATTTCTCGTCAGTGAAATTCTTTATGAGTTTGTTTAAGTATCATGTAGAGTGACCGTGCATGAATTCATTCATTCGTGCAAGATTTTCGATTTCCAGTCTCGCTAACGTAACACAAGTAAGAATGTCTACAGCGTGGTATCTTGTCTGCCATCGAGATGTAAACCCAGTTTACAGGTTTAAGCACGTGCGCGATATGCGCTGTACAAACACAGACTGGAAGGTACTGTGTCAAAATACAGTCACGTACTGAATGGCCAGCCGGCCATACTAGGGAGGGGGTGGGGAGGGTGGGGCGGTGGTGAAGGGGAAGAGGTAGGTATAAGAGTTTATGCAAACACAAGGAAAACCAAATACCAACTGAACAAACTGATGGGAAAAATGCTCATATCCTTGCACCATGAGGTCTTCTATTTTTTCTTACTGATACCCGTATATGCATTTTGGTTTGATTTTACGAATAAGTTTGCCTCGTGTTGTCTTTTAGGAGCGTTTTCTTCAACTTTGAATGCGTAGATCATTTATTGTAACTGAACCTTTCTGCAAAATTCGATCTTTTCTGAATTAGCCCCGAGGGCTTCAAGTCTGGATTATTTTTTCTTCAAGATACGTCAATTAATGTCACCACTGGTCAATAACGTTTTTATTAATGACCTCTCCACTATGACCAATCATTATCATAAGTAGGAATGTCGTTGTGTTATTGCTGTCGGGCCCACGGTTATAACATGTCTTATTCCTATGTGGTACTAGTAGATGCCAGTCTAGCAAACCTTGATGAAACCAGGGGCGTCCAAACCTCGGAATTGCGTAGCAGACATGTCCCACGCAAGTGTCTGTACTGGAGATGCCCGATCAGAATACCTAGTATCTTCAAAATGAAGTAAACTGGGACATATCAGTAACTAAGAGAACTGATATCTGTTTGCTGTAAAACTCTTCCACGGACAACGCTCTCGTACTTGAACATAATTGTCTAAAAGTCTCCCTCAATCGAAGTTTCTTAACTTTTTTTGTAGAATGGAATGCCATTGAAAACATTCCCAAGCTACCTTGCGTGAAAACGCGGCTAAATTTGTCGTGGTATTTGTATAACTTAAAAACAGACACTTGGGCCTTGCACGGACATTCAGATAAGTGAGATAACAATAGAACTGAACTTGAACTTGGGCTATTAAAGCAAATAGTTGCATCTAACCAAATTGTTCTGTTTTCCGGTTTTTTGAAGGAATCACTGTGAAACTGACAAAAAGATGAATGGGTCATGAATGGTTTCGTTAAACGAATGTTCTCGAATAGATTATTTTGTATGTTTGTAGTCCTTGTGTCAGAATGTGTCTAAATGAACTCTTCTTCTGAGGGCTCCTGTCAATCAGCTCAAAACCGCCGGGCTGTGACTGCAATGAGAAAGTATTTCCTCAATTTTGACAATTTTATCCAATCACTGAACTTAATAAACTCAAACTAGAGAGCTGATCACTTACTCAAAAAGTACAAGATCATAAGCGCAAACTGACATCAGAGAGAATCTAAAACAGTCCCACCGGCTTTTATTTCAACACTGAGACTTTTGATTGTAAAAATGGTCCAATTTTACTGTCCTCGGTATCGTTAACTCATCATACTCATTTCCTAATAAGTTTCTCGTCTGTTATTTGTCAAATCATTCTTCTAGAAAACCACTGAACTGTTATTTGTCGGCACTCTCCGGCTTTTGTTAACAGAGGGCAGACCGAATTTAAAAAAACATGGCTGTAAGCAGAACGTTAAAAAGAAAAAGAAAAAGAATTGAAAGCGCCGAAGATCACCGAATGATCGACGAAAAGAGTAAACAACTGGGCGAATTATGTCAGAGTTTGTCACTTTTTGCCTGTAAAGAGCTGACTTCAAGTTGATACATGGCTTTTAAAAAATGTTTCACTTGCCTTAGTGTCGACGCAGCCCAACCGTTTCTTCAGAGACTGGTCTGATACTTCTGTTCGGTATTTCAAGTCTATTGAAACCTGCTATTTTCGTTTAGCTCTACCTAGAATTCAAAGTCATTCTTTCAGCGGCTTTCACAAGACTTTCAGGAATGCAGACTGAGTGTGCAACTCCTTGAGTGGTTTTCCTGTTTGGAATTCAAATTGTTTGCTTACTTCTTGTGGCCTGTCCTAAACAATATACGCCCAGAGGCCTTAGAATTAGAACAATGTGATTATAACCAGCATAGTGAGCTCTCCTGTGAAGACCTAGAAAGTAGGCTAATTTCGATATATTAAAATTCTAACTTGGCTCCGAGGCTTGGCGCAATAAAACAAAAGAAAACACATGAACAGAGCTCATATATTACTCACTCCGATAAAGTTAGAAAACCGATTGCCTTTCGGTCTTTACTAAAAGTGGCTTCAAGTGACTGATCATGATCTACCACTTATTAGATAATATCATTAGATAGTCACCGAGTAGGTGTTATCATAATTCCCCTGATGTATCCCTAAATTCTCAACATTAGCATAAACGATAATTATACCGGTCAGTAAGGAGAATTAATATTTCAGTCAAACTTGGGCTTGTGAATGGTTTGACATACCACACCATCTTTGGCTGTATCTTCAGGTAAGTAGAGGGCATTTTTACTGATGCATGTGGTAGTGAAAATGCAACCTGGCATGATTAACTTTTCGCGAAGAACAGTTTCATTTGTATCGCTTCCCCACTTTCCCAATATTTTAGCCTGAATTTCATTTGCCTCTTCTGGCGTCTACATGGAGCAAGCAATTAGACGAGGTGGATAAAATTACGTCGTGACTGACAAAAGAACCAAATTCTCCATAGAAAAATTCAGACAAATGCACGAAAAGCATCGTTAGATTATTAAAGAGATCTTGGAATCAACAAACGCCCAGAGAGACTTACCTGTAACTGAGGGATATGGCTGCACGATATATAAGCGTGGCTTCAGAGCGCACGTATTCGTTTTATATTTCAGGGCTGGAAAGTAACAGTATTATAACAACCCCGCAGGTGAGAAGTGTTACACAGTCGTAAAATGAGTTGAAACACATCTGGTACTATCCTGGCCGTCGGCGTCACTCTTTTACGCAATTTGTGGTGAATGTTTCAAAATTCCTTCGATCTTCTCACATCACAAACGTCACACTTGAGCAGTTTGTCCACGGTTTTGAATGAAATTCTTTCTAATTCGGAAATGCCGTGAGCTGTTTTCAAGATGAACGTGATGGGTTGTTTTGACTGCCTAAAACCATCAACAATTACTCCGGCGATCAATTAAATTCGAATTTGGAGAGATTTTACAGCTTTGTCCAAGACAAGGCACAATGCAAAACAACTGCGGTCAAAGAGAATCTTTCACAATGTAAAGAATTTCTCGAAAATTGAGGCAATGACATAAATTCTCTGTTCTTATCCAATAAACCTTTCCGTACAAGAAATGAGTCAACAACATTCTTTTAATTTTTTTCAACTCTTATACCTGTAACCTACGTAACCTTTTTCTGTTAGGACGGTCATAATTGCCTAGCGCACAAGAAAAACAGGAAAAAACAAGTCGGTGGCTTTTCTGTGCAAGGCGTGTATTTTCAGCCTGATTCGACAGGCCCGCATGTTTTGCTCGTTCGAAGAAACCACCTTGCATTTCTCCATAAAAACCTTGGAGTACCCAAAACTCCCCTTGCACAAGGAATTTCTACTTTGACTTCTTAGATCACATGTAAATAGATAAGTTGAAATGCACGCAAAGAAAGCCTCACGCTGCTGAAAGTTTTTGCACTGTATGGTATGTCTACTTTTGCCATAAAATAAATAACATCGTGTCACTCGTCGACTCTTACGTCTGTAGAAGAATTTGACTTCAAGTCAGCTGGTTTTGTTGGCAAATGTTTACTTTTTTCCGTTTATCAAAATAAATATGCGGACGAGAAATGCAACAGCCCAAAAAAAAAAAAAAAAAAAAAAAATTTATTTTTTTTTAAAATTTAGGAGAGTATTTTTGAAAAAATATTTTTTTTGTACCTCCCACGGGGGGGGTTTTTTCCCCGGGGGGGGGGGGGGGGGGGAT
>Ga0126338_10000741_pt1 | contig 18935 bp, 10 predicted proteins | sample OrbCmetagenome_2_FD_92529 | JGI IMG/M metagenome (GOLD analysis project Ga0126338, IMG submission 92529) | Coral microbial communities from Petempiche,Puerto Morelos, Mexico - Orbicella C C metagenome | ecosystem: Host-associated > Invertebrates > Cnidaria > Coral | place: Petempiche,Puerto... | reverse complement strand
GCCTAGGCGCCGGGTGGGGTTTTACTACTTTTTTTTGTACCCGGGAAGGAGAGGCAAGGGAGGAGGCCCCCCCCCCCCCCCCGGATGAGATGTCCGTCCATTACAGGGTTACCCCCAGGATTAAATTTGACGGTACCCATGTATACTCCAGGCTAGGGAAAGGCACTGTGACAGTAAAGTGTCTTGCCTAAGAATACAGCACAAGGAACCTGTTTCTGGTTCCAACCTGGACTCACTCAATCTTGAATCCACCACACTAACCATTAGGCCACAATGCCTTCCACAATAATATTCAAAAGGATTTTTTTCAAATATTTGGAGTTTCTTAGGTTTTTCAATAAGTGTATGATTTAATGGAACATATTGAATTTTAAGGCCCCTTTTTGCATCTCTGATCTGGGGAACTGGAATTGATGATGATGAGTTTCACTTTGTTTTTCAAAGTTTTGACTTACAGGGGAAGATGAAGAATACATACCAATAACTACAGTCGAAACCCACAGTCAAACCACTCTTTATGACGACCTGACTCGTTGACATTTGTATTTCATTTTGCTTTCATTTACAAAAGCCTGTGTCACCACTACAGGTCATCGCCTTGTGGTCACACCTCTGATGAGTGACTGCCTCCCATAAGTGACATACATGTTTTGTATCAAATTTTTTTGTCACCTTATGGCAGGTTTCACTTCATAACTCTGTTTCAAACCAAGTTCTAATACAGTTCTAATAATTATCGTTCATTTTCAGGGTAGCGTGCAGATGCCTTTGGGATTCAGACACAGACAATTACGCCCGAGATGTTTTCATGAATGTAAGTTTAGAGTTAACACACATCTTTCAAACGAGAAAACAGTGCCTTTGTCAGCCAGAATCATCTACATGCACAAAACTTGCAATCTATAAACCCCACCACAGAGTAAGCTCCTTTCACTGTCTTCTTATTTTGTGCATCATCTGTTTATACATCAGCCCAATTTTTTTAAAAATTAATTTTAGCTGTCTTGTTCCTGTTGCTGATAATCCAAACAAAAAAGCCTTTAACTAAGTGTGAGCTAATAGCTCTTGTTTCAGTTATCAGTGGTTTCAAACACAAACAAGGTGAAAAGGTGAAACTGCTTTCTAGTGTTAATTGACTCTTTTACCTTGTCTGTATGCCTTGTTAAACAAAGGAATATTTCACTGCAGACTCAACTGCAATAAAAGCTATGTTGAAAATTACAATATGACACTGAAGACAGGTTTGGCTAGGCAAGTGGCAGGGAAAAATAGGCGTGACATGCTAAGAGAGTGGATAAGTCACTTTTAGGGGATTTGGGAACAAGATATTCTCATCTCACTTCCTCAGTTCCTTTACAGTTGAGCCTCTTGCTTCATTGCTTTATGCTTCATGTTCCCTCCCTGTGCCTACCTGTGCCAGCCATCCTGGTCTCAGTTATCCAAAGGATAAATAATGTTTAATCCAGTGGATAGCATTACCCACTCATTGAACAACTGGGCCCAGGATACAGCAGAATATTCAATTCCTAGGAACGTGCAAATGTGTTTTGTGCAGAAAATATTCAGACCCATAGACAAAAAAATGTTTGGTTTGAACCCTCCTATCTGGAAATTCCAGTTTAGTTCATGTAGCTTCATACTTTTCTTTGAAACCCTGCCCCTCCCCCCTTCGGAATTTTCTTTACCCCTCTTTGAGGTGGGTGTGGCTATTTTCTGGAGCTGCACAATAGAAGGTGCAGGAGTTTGACTTGCAATGAAATTATTGCATAAAATTATATTGCAGTGAAGCAAATTCAGATCAGTTCAAGTTGACTAGTATTAATCTGAGTTAACTGGGGTTTATGTTATGTGGAGCTTACCAAAAAGTGGCTTTCATAATCAAGAGCTGCCAGGTGGCTGCAGCTTAAATTTTTATCATCATAATTCACGGTTTTTTATTTTGATTAGTGCAATAAGTAATCAACAGGCAGCTGCGATAATTTTAGCAAACGTTTTAGCTACTTACAGAGAGTTCTTGAGATAATGATGCCTCATGATTGGAAGCTTGATATTAAAACTGTCGTCAGTTTTGACATGTATCTGTGTGTTCTGTTGCTTAATGATCATGTTGTCAAAATAACTGGACCAAATTAAAGATACATGGTGGCATTGTCTCAAATACTTAAGTGCAGAAACCTTATGAAGTGCATGCACTAACATTGTTTATCTGTGCACCCTCTGGTATTTCAGATTTAAGTCTTATCTTTGTGGTTTTGAGCGCCAATATCCATCTGTACTTGTTGTTTTTTTTTGTTGTTGTTGTTTTTTTCCTTTTCTTGTGGAATCTTGATAAATTAATCCGCTTTGGTACACATCTGTCTGTTCTGTTGAATGTCAAATAGCTTGACCAAAGATATATGCTACTTTTGCCTCAGATGGTTAGTGTAGAAACTTAGAGAAGTACTTAGAGAAGCAACTCTATTTAAAAATCCATTACCTGTTGATAGTTTTAAGAGATAAAGAATAAATGTGATACCGAGTAAATGCATTGTGTCTATAATACAGGCAACAAATGCAAGGAATCGCGCGTGTAATATTTCGATATAATTCTATATCATCTTCAGACTGAGGTGACATACAGGTAGCAGAAATTTAAACACTGCAGGATGGTACATTAGCATTAGCACCTGAAAATACAAAACAAAGACGGTAAAATCAAGTATTTCCTGTGTGTCCTTTGAGTTTTTTTCGCTTCGTTCTGGTTTCTGGCACACTCGTCCATTGATGCTTTTTAGAAACAAACATTGACCACTGGATTGCGCTGGAGTTCTAAGTCTGTTGTTCTAAGGCAAGGCACTTTTCTCTCACAGTGCGTCTCTCTAGCTATGAGTATTACTGGTTACTGAACCTGACAAAAATATTGGGCGTAACCTTTAGTGTACTACCATTGAATTGTTCATTATTTGAACCACCGACAGAAAACCAGTGAGACATCAGACTTGGAACAGAGTCTTCACCCAACGACAAAGACGTGTTCATTGTTATCTCCTAAACAGTAGTATTTACACTTCACATCACTGGTCATACTATTTGAAAAGACAAATCATGGAAAAAATCTCCAAGTTGAGCCGAGGCATTAGCAGGCATGACCACCCTTCGTGACAGTCTCAGACCTCTAACCTGTCGTCTTTTATGTTGTCTTTCCAAACTTAAGCGGCTCAAAGCATGGGAGCTACATGGATTTGCCAGAAGAAACTGTCTGCATGTGGTTAGCACATTCAAAAGAAGATTTTAATTCACAATAACTATCGACATTTTTGCAATTCCTGTTCTACATCAGCACATTGCCGAACAGAAGGCGACCAGAAGAAAGAAATCGTCAAGTCGAAAATACTGAGTGTATTGCGTTCATTGAACGTCAGATTCTTACAAAAAGCTCTGAAAAGTAGTAGTGGTATTTGATAAGGAGAGTTAGTATTTTGAACTTACGCCTAAAAGAGTTGAAGAAAACGTAGATTTTGCACAAACGCCAAAACGTACTTTTCGTGGATTTGGTGCAAAAATGTTTAGCCATTCCCTGCAGAAAATTTAATTTAGTCTGCATTCTTTCAATTGTACGCGTATTAAAACCTGCTTAAAATACTTAATCTAGTTCTCAAGTCTAGCACTGAAAGGGTGGATTAATCAAACATGGATTAAAGACTTTGTCATCAAGGAAAACCAGACATTCCCATTAGCTTGCATTCATGGCTCTGTGCTTGGTTTGTGTCAATAATGACTGCGGCAAAGAGCGTACACAAAATTTTGATCACTTAATTGTCGAAATGATTAAAAACGTACTTTTTGAAACCTGCTGAATGAGAATCACTAAAGTATAAGAATCAAGACAGATTTGTTATCACAAGCTTTGTTTCACAGCTAAGTAATCGTCACGAATTTAATAACTTGTCTGAAAAGAGATGAAAAAACCTTTTTGCACGCAAACAGGAACCATGAGATTCGCGTCGCCTCAGGCTGAAAACAGTTTTTACTCACGAACACGTCGACAGAGCAGTTGTCTTTTAGACGATAAATTTAGCCCAACTACCAGCTTTCCTTTGCTGTTTCGCCAAACTTTCCCCGGTGTTCAATAAGCAGATAAAACGTCTCTACTTTCAATGCTGTAGTCATTTTTCTTTTATCCAAACACTCAAGTTTATAGAAATTCTTACAAAACTAAGTAATCTCCAAGGTAGGCACTCAAACATTCAAAAGCTCATCATTTAGAATACAGCATAAGCTAATTGTGGAGGCTCCGTCAACAAGTGTTTTTCCATGCACTCAGCGAAAAATGTAACTGAGAGCACTGCTTAGGAAAACATAAATTGGAATTTGAGATTGTTTCTGTAGACCCCATCAGTAGAATAAACACAACCATATGCAGTCTTGTACTCACCAGCCACCTTTATTTGAATCGCAACATTTCGCATTTTTTCCATCAGCAAAAGCGTCAGTCACTCTTTTCTCAAAAAGGTTCATGCTGACCACAGGGGCTAGAATATTTTGGGACGTTCACGTCTCTCTGATGTGAAACTCTCTTGGGTTTGGTCACCGCGCTATTAGCTTTACGCCATAACCGTGAAAGTTAAACCTCTCATCGATAGCTTTCGCTTTCAACAAGGCAATAACCGCCAGAACTATTTCTGCCAAGCGGAAGAGATTTCACTCATCATCAGCTCACGGAAATCTCACACTTCTTCGCCAATTCAATCCTGACTTTTGTTTGTGTGCTATCGGTGAACAGCGCTGCAAGAATATGCTGGAAAAACTGCCTGCATGACCTGCTCATTCGGAAAGCTCACCTATTGGGCTTTCAAGTGATTGACAGACATTGGATTTCGATTTAAGAATCAAAACCACGCAGGACTCAGTAAATTCCTTGCCAGGGCAATACATACAGTGTAGGAAATTTTTAATGCGTCACGTTTTTCTCTTGTTTTTCTCACGTTTTTCTCTTGAAAAAGTCACAGTTTGAGGGAGAACGTTACAACGCTACCATGTGCAGCGTCGTTTTACTCTCCACAAACAACACACTTTCCTAAAATGCACTTTTCTAAATACTAAAGAACTTTCTGTTTCGGCCTTACCCTAAGTTAGCGTCTTAAAATAGCAGTTTGCGATCAAACCTCACGAGTATTTTATCCTATTATGGCTGTCGCAGGGCGACATAAGTAGAATTCTACTGCAGTCTATAAAACATGAAAGCGTGACAATAAAACAGCCATGTTAACCTTCACCGTAAATTAGGGATATTGTAAATCGAGCAAGAAAAAGAATTTAGCAGTAAGTTATGTTAGCGAAAAACATCGCTCTTTCTGCAGGTATTTACGTGATTTCTTTTGTGCGACTTACAGTTTGTCGCTGTTTGCCGCGCCTGCCCGCAATTGTTCGTCGACACGATCCGTCCATCTTATTGATACAAACGGACACTATTTCTCTTAGTTTAACTTTCCTCTGATTAGTTTTCAGGCAACGAAGACACTAAAAAACTTTTTAATTGTAGATCTTTCTGGTGTTTTGTAACAAAGCTTGAAATTCCACGAAAATGTTTAGAGAGTGAGAGTTGATTGGTTGTTTTTTAAAACAACACCCGAGCCTCGTCCTGCTACCAGACAAAGATGATCTTTTCAAACAATCCTACAGAGCAGAAGTGTAGCGCTAGATGCATGGTTGCGTAGCAAGAAAACATATTTTAGTTTTCCATTTAGCAGGTGTTTTCAATCGCAGCTGGAACGTTCCAATTGTGTTGTAACAAATACACTTTGTTTTTGTGCTCGGTTCTCGCCAAGCCCCATTGACGGCGAATTCCTTTGTCTCAATTTGTATTACCTACGCGCGTTGGAAAATTCGGGAATTTGAAGCGGCCTTTCTCTAGCCACTTGCCTCCCTCGCAGTGCGCGATAATTGGAGTGTTTGTCTCTGCAAAATGAACTTAGTTTTTCGCACAGACAGTTCCTGCGGTGCTTGATGCAAAGAAACGATAAATATCGGCTGTTGTGACATATTTGTTTATTTGCCAAACTTGTTTCAAAACAACGTAGTAAATTTGCCCGAAAATAAGAAAACTTTTGGATGCTAATTGCAAAAGTTTAACACTCGTGATATTACAACAAGCGACTATACGGACAATAAACCACCAATGTTCATAGCCCCTGGGCACTTCTTGAATTTAATGTCGTACAAAGGCACGATTACTTCGTTCATTCAAGTCGTCGCACGTTGTTAAGTTAATGTTACATAACCTAACAGCTTTTATCCAGGCTTTTGTTAATCCTTTTTGGCGCGCAATCTGTCAGTAAAATCACGACCTGAAAACTGGACGTTTAGCTCGCGGTGCCCTTTTGTCATTTGGAGTTCAAAATTGATTGTCGGCTCGCGTAAACCAACCGATATCGTGTTGTTTCGTGGCGTTGTTGTGTAGAAAACGCGCTGCGGTAACAAATTTGCAAGTTTTCGAGACAACGTAATCCTGTTACGGACGAACGATCAACAACCTCGACCACTGTTATATAAACACAGAGCGCCTGAAACAATGCGACTTAACCGCGACAGGTGTGTTTGCTAATAAAGAGAATGAACTGAATGCTGCAAGCTTTTGTGGCCAGAACATGTAGTTTTCTCACGGTTTGTTCCCACGACCCCGCTTCAGGCAAGCATCTAATAATCGCGACGACGTTACCGGCAAAGCGCAACGTCATTAGAAGTGTGGCTTTTTCCTTGTTTAGCAAAAAAGCTATTTGCATGGGGTTTGGGGTTTTAGCGCGGCATGTGAGCAAAAATAATGCGAAATAAACGAAGTGCGATACACCGGAGACTGTCAAGCCCCCTTCGGAAACATTTTTCGGTACTCTTTGAGAGTTGCAATGAGCCCCCGTTCTAGCTTTTGAGACAGACAGCGCGCTGGACTTCATCATGCTAAGAGGCGCAGGGGCGCTTGGCAACAGACCATATCGTGTGGAATCACATGCATCGGGGGGTTAATTTGCCTGCGTGGTTTGTATAGCTTTAATTTAACGTTTTGTATATTGGTCCCATAACTTGAATTGAGAACACGTGCTTGGCGAAGGAGCCCTTACCACGAGGCGGACCAAGCCTAGTGATCATACATCAAGCGGCGCGTTGTTTTGATTTCATGGGTAATTTAGTTGCACGTGAAGAGTTTTCGGGATCATGTTTCTGTGACTGCTTTTAAGCTTTTTTATTGTCTTTGTCATCCGCGTTCCATGATTTTGGCCAATAGAAAATTGGTTGAAGACACGTGAACTTCACTGAAAACAATTCATCTGTCAACTTGTTTTCGTCGCAAGTGTTTATTGTTGATCAATAGAGGCTTTACATTGTTAAAAAACACAATTTGAAATTAAATAGACAGTTTGTTTCCACCTGTCTGTGTATATGTTTGAAGTTCAAGGTTACCTTGGCAAAGTAGATTTTACATTGTGAACACTTTACAACTGACGAAAGCTATGCTTCGACAGAGGTTTGATTTGTTCGTTGTTCAAAGTAAAACCCTCAACTTACAGTCGATCAATGTTTTCTTTTCTTTCAGTTACTATATTTATCAGAAAGATCACTTATTAGAGGCTCGTTTCAATTCGGAAATTAAACTCATTGTGTCCAAAAACCGCGATAATTTTGGCAGAGCTGTGTTATTAAGTATCATTGTATCCCTTGCCTGAAGCTAAAAGTTGACAGAACTAATTAATCCTGCATTTTAAACTTGTTAATTATTTTCTCTTTGTAGTCAGTAAACCGCCACCATCATGCACAAGGTTCCGCATTGTTAAGCACAGTTTGGAATAGCTTCTCTCGTGTTTTTGTGTTGCTTGGGAATTTGTATCTTATCACCGGACTTGAATCCACTCCTCGGAGACGACGCGTTCAATTTCAAAAATATCAGATCTCCGGCGAAATCAGCAGGCAAACTTTCGTCAAGTGCTAGATTGAATTCTAATCGTATTTTCAGCTCTTGTAATTTCTCCTCACACCAGTTCCTTGCATACCAAACGATTTGCTCTGATGAGAGATTGTTTTAAAACTTAACCGGCTTACCATATTAATGTTCAAAGTAGCTGGGAAAAAATTGAACCATTTTGAAATGACGCCGACGGATTACTCTTTGTGCCCTCTTAGCGTAGCCGAACAACGATTCTCCTTATTCTAGCAACTCCTGCATAAATCAAGTCAAAAAAGGGATCTCGGTGAAAAAAACTTGTTTCTTTTTCTAGGTCGTTTTCGTTTGTGACTGTGTAAGCGAGTAGTTAATAGTAAAGTTAATGGCAGCATTCACGTTTTAAAAACGTGCCTCTAGCGAAAACACACCTTCGACCCCATCTGTTGACCGATGACTTGAATTTAGCTCCATGTCAAAGTCAGTGGTTTACATTACCATCAGTATTCCCGCTAATGAGGACGCTGGATTATTTTTTTAGGGAAAAGAAAAACAAGGTATTAAAAGTAACCAGCTCTCTTTGGTTATTTAACGTTTTTTTTTTTTTGGCTATTATGTGCAAATGTCGTCAGTAGTTACAGAACTTGTTTGAACTCCCAGCAAACTAACAGTGAATAAACGAAATAGATGAAAAGATGAGTACCAACAAGGTATTGACTGATAGGACGGTTTTTAGTATTTTTGAACAGGGTTTAGATGGCGTAGAAAATGCCGAGGATATCCCACAAGAAAACAACTAAAACAGAAAGATTAAAATTATGAAGTGGTATATGACATGGAAAATGCCGAGGATATCCCACAAAAAAACAACCAAAAAGAAAGATTAAAATTATGAAGTGGTATATGACATGTGAGATATGTAAAAAAATAACTTTCCCACGGGACGCAGGGTGCGTTCAGATTGCCTATTTTGCTTTTGCGTGTTGTGTAGCTTGAAATCACTGTCGCTTTTTCATCGCGTGTATTTTTCTCAACGTATGCTTTCTGAAAAGATGTTTTAAGGGGGGCGGGATTTATTCTTGAAGGCCGCGCGCGCTAACTCGTGCGCCTTACTGCACGTGTCGCGCAGAAAAAAAAAAAACTATTATTTTAAACGAGGCGACTCTGGTTTCTGCTTCTGAATTAGTGTTGCTACTATTGTTACAGTGAGATGCCTTGGGCTAATAAACGGTTTTTGGTTCATGTCAGCTAGACATGCCCTTCTCTTAGACATAACAAGTGTTGTTTTTCATTTCAGAGATGAAATTGGGATATGCGGGGCTTTGATGTCGTCAATTTACCAGACTGCATCAAAGAACCGTGTTGTTTTCAACTGCAGGGCTCTAATGTTTTTTTTAGGTAGTGTTATCAGCTTTGGTTTCATTTTATTACAGCGGTAAGAACGATTTATGAAGTAACTCGCTCGTATAAATAACAAACAAACAAGAACAGCGAAAATTGACGACTTATAAAGCATTGAGCGGCAGTTTTCTATGCTGAAATGTAAAACATTAGTCTTACAGGGCATTTCAGTTGCCGTTTAGAATTTACTGTTATCACCCATTGGTGTCAGAAAAGAACTTAGGAAGCTTAAACTCGACGACAATAGCCAAAACACGCTTGTTAAAGACAAAGTTTCATGAGTAGTACAATGGTTCTGCACGTGGGTTGTCCGTCATCTTGGTTCGTTCATCCTTCACTTAGATAAATAAACTGAATTGAACAATGGCTATATTCTTGAAAAATACACCAATTGACCGTGTTCGGATCAACAAGTAATAGTGGAGTCATTTAGTTCAGCGTGTTGTCAGCCTAGGCCGTCCGCGCTTTTGTTGTTCAACAGTTGTAAACCCGTCGCAGAAGGAGACAACTGAATGAGATCTTCATCTTGCAGACAGCCATTAGCAAGACAAACGATAAGGATTGGGATATGACGCGTTGACCTAACGACCCCGTTTTATGTCGAGAAAAGTGGTACACCCTTCGAGCTAACGCGAGAGCGTGGAGGTCGCAAATCGCGCATCGTGCGCGACAGCTCGCGCGGATCCCTCCCTTTGCGGCACTCCCGCGATCAGAGTGTGAAAAATGGGCGTTTCATTACTTGTCAAGAATACTCCACCGAGACATTCTGCGGTAAAATAATAGCTTGGTGATATTGTTTTAAGGCTCAAACCGCCGAGGCCGCAGTCTAATCACCATGCTGTTATGTTAAGCTGTGTGATACTGGCTTATAATAACCAAAATAGATTAGCGAACCTTAAGTTCGGCTTGAAATCATTTGTCTTCCCTGCGGGCACGGAAGCAGCCACGTCGTTAACGCTAGAGCCAGGGAAATATCGTGTTCCGCTTTCGGATATTAATCTCTGCTAGTTCTTGTTTTAGAGAAGTTGACCGAAATCATTTGGTTATGCCTGTGCGCGTCTGATACCCTTAAACTATATTCAAGGCTTGACTCGCCTTAAAATAACAAAACTTGAAGATCACTGTTAACCTGAGTTGGGATTATTCTTGTAGATGTACAGCTAGCTGGGTGACTCACCCACTTCGGCTGAATTTCTAGTATTCCTTTCCTCTTTCCGCCTCTTTTTCCGTCTCCGTCACCCTTCCCCTTTTACACTGCAACGCAAGGTAGTATTTGCACAACTTTTTTACTCTTGTGTTTCTGTGAGGAAAAAATACACCATGTATTGTACACAAGGTTACGGTAGAGTTGGTTTGCTGCGGAAACTGTCTCTTTCTACTATAAACTGGCTGGAAGTTTTAAATTAATTGTTTGATTTTAGCAGCATTTTCACGCGTTAACACCCTTAAACAAATTTTAATACGTCCTTCCTTCAGACATTGGACAGTTCGAGGCCGCGCGGAAACAGCCTGATTTCAAGCGGCAAGATCAGTTGTCGGCGCGTTTCACACCACGCTGAACTCCAAAGAACGTACTCTTTGTTTTCTCACAGTTGTAATATATTTGATATTTTTGGATAAACGACCGTTCACTACTAGTTGTTTACAAGTGCCTTTTCCGGTACGAACCCTTTTCAGAGAATTCAGCGAGCCCGCGCCCTTCTCGAGAGATGCGTTGCTCGGCGACATGGTGTCATCGCATGACGTCAGGCTGACGTGGAAACTTTCGGCGTGCTCGAGAGTGTTCGTGCACTCTTCTGAATGGTTAGCTGCAGTCGCACTATTCGGAAGTTTTCCGGGAGTTTTGGCGAGAGTAGGCGCCGAAAAATGACGGTAACATGTTTGCCAATACGTTCGCCAACTGAAGTATTTCTTTAGGTTTTATTTCGTTGACAGAGTGGATTTTTTTTAAAACTGAGAAGGTGAGAAGCTTTATAGAAAAAGCCCGATGTGACAGCCAGGGTTATTCTGCGTTTTTATGTTGTTGATGTAGCTGTAACGTTGTAACATCTTACTTTTGCTGAATACCAACGAAACGTACAAAAAGAATGCATGGAACTCCCGCGTGTCAGCGTGCACGAGATATTTAAGTGTTTGTCTTGCGGCCAACCGAACGACAACAAAGAAATCAGTTTTTTAGATAATCGCATTTGAATCTTTCGTTGAACAAGATCGTGTGTTTGGCTGCTTATGACTGCTTTTTATTTCACCGCTCTTGTTTTGCATCGGGAACTCATTATTTCTGCAAATTGCTTCGACTTATATTGGTGTTACTGAGAGAGCAGTGCCCCCTTAAAATAGTAAGCAGCTGATACAGACAGTCGTAGTTCGGCAGGCAGTTATCTCACAGTATTCACTTTCCATAAGAAGCCGTCAGTTGATTTAGTCCTTGTTTCTTTCTGTTTTTTTAGGATACCTTGTTTTGTTTGGTGGCAGCTTATGGTGTCTTCTACTATTAAACACAATGGGAACCTCGTGGATTCAATCAAACATCTCTGTACAAAAGCTTCGCCGCTGTAAATATAAATATTGGTCTTGTGTAAATACCAGTTTTGATCCCTTTCAATGCGTGGCGTAGTTTCTTTCTCGCCAGAGACTGTGGTAAAAATGCTGTGTTTTTTTTATACAACATGAAAATTGTTATCCATGTATTATTTAACACTTTTCGCGCGCTCTTAACACGCCAGTCTTCTCATGTGTCTGTACGGAAATGAGCTTTGTTGTTAAATGCTAACTCGATGAAAAGTCATCTTGATCCTAGTAATAAGGTATAGAATTTCTTAAATACGAAGGGTATCTGATGTTAGGAATATTTTTTTGTAGCACGGTTTCTCGTAATAAAGTTGTCTCTTTGAAACTGTCGAAGAGCTGGGTAGATGGATTTTTTTTTTCGTCTCGCACTATTGATTGCCAAATTAAGTGGTCTTTTTCTTTATCGTTGTTTTATCCCTGCCTTTTTATCCGGTTGACTCTTACTTGACAAAGATTTCTTTCCGAAATTGTGATTGAATTTCCTACAATCGGAAATCGCTCAGCTGACGTGTAATCTACGTGGTTTCGTACTCAAGATAAGATGAGGCGATCAAGATTGTGGGTAACAACGTAGAACAAAGGAAAGACATCATGTTCGTCGTGTCTAGAAGAAATGGAAGAAGGAAATGCCCTTGAACAATTGAACAACGATTCTCGGAAATGCCAATACAAGAATCGAACTTCCATTTCATTAACCTGATCAATTTATGTTCTGCTCTGGTGTGATGTGATTGTATAGGAGTGCTTCAAGTTGTAATGAACACATACACAACACTGCCAGCACTGCCTAATAGCCTTTTTTGCTATTTATTCTTAACTATCAGTTGCGTTGTTAGCTTGTCATTTTCTGTGGGTGTGTCGTCCCGTAAGCTAAAAGGGAAAATGTGAGTCCACTTACATTTCCTAATACAGAAAACCCTTGCCTTGGCTCGGTAGCGTGTTCGGTTTTTAATTTCCTTTCCTTTCGGCACGTTGGGAAATAGCGACTGTAGACGTCTCTAAAGGGATTATCATCTAGCACATTTTATCCAGGACTCCAGATCAGAGGCACCTAACACTACTTATCAATTTGCAAAGATCACGAACGGGACCTTTTAATTTAATTCGCAGAAAAAAAAAAAAAAGATTTTTGTCTCATTATCTGGCACTGGTTTGAAGGTTAAAATTAAAGATGGTCTGTAGCCTTTTTTAACAAAATAATATCAAATAAAACATCGCTTTGTTTCAGTTTGAGCTGTTCAGGGGGGCATCTAAACATTCTTATTTCTTTAAACCTGTTAACGCCCGTTTGACGAAAAGAGGGCTGACTGCAAGAGCAGATTTGAGCTTCTCTGCGAAGGGATGAGTATTAGCTATGTCTTGGTGGTGAAATAAGGAGCAAATCTGTCGAGATAGCGATCTACAGTTTTGTCGCGAACTAAAACAGCCCCACGAACAACTTGTGGATAAATCTGTGTGATAAATCTGTGTGATATCAATGCCAAAACAAACAGCATTCATCCCATCCCGTTTGCGGAGAGTTTTTATTTGCTTGCGTTCCATAAACAGTCCCATTGAAGCTGTGAAATCTGGTTTGTGTGCGTAGTATTTGTGTCAAGAAACTTGACGTTCGTTTTCTAGTTCGTTTGTCGGAAACTTGAACGATTTCCGAACTTTTGAGCTTCTGTTTGTTGTGAGTTGTGGAATTGTGATTGTCACGGACGCTATCTGTCACAATTGTTCCTGTGAGTGTTCATTTATTATTGATGTTACGAATAAAGATGATAAGATAAAGATTACATAAGGCATGGACTGGGCGTTTGGCATAGACTGGGCGGTGTATTGAATTCTCTGTCAGAGAGGTACTCAGTAAAGTTGATTTATTTTCCTTCGCGACAGAGTACACAAGTAAAATTAGTCGTGCGCGGTCGCGCGTGCTCGACAATTTTGCAAGTGGAATGAGTTATTCTTGACGTTGATCGATGAAAGACGCTCAAAGTTGCACAACGCATAGCTCTGTAAACTTCCGTTCCTGTGGCTTAAGATCGGAAGTGTGCTGCCTCGTGGGTAGGGATCGTCGCCTTTTCGAGGCTTTCCAGTCACGACTGGGGCAAACTGCCTCTCGCCAGCGCGGCTCTCGAGGAATTTGTTCGGCAAATATTGGGCAACACACGCAAATCGATAAGTTCACAAAGCTGTTTTGTCATTTCCTCAGAGACACTTTATTAACAATTTCCTGTTTATCTCGTGTTGTTTTGGCTGTTTACTTTTGGGTTCGACGTTGGGAAAAAGGAAAGAGAGGTTTAAAAATTTCTCACTATCGCTTCCTAAATCAATCGGCAACGCCCTGGAGTGTTTGTCAATGAGTTGCGCGCCCCAATAGAAAATGACTTCATCGCTTGAGGTGCAATGGTCGACAAGAGACAGGCATGTCACGCCACTTAATAGTTCGGAACAGCGGTTAATAAATGCCATGTGCTTTTCTGGCAGCAATCCAATTGTTTCACTGTCTAGTCCAGGTCAAGGCTATGAAGCAATTTCACTCGCGGATGATTGAGTTCAACGTAATCCACACCCCCAGCGGATGTTGGAAATCGGTGGAGGGTTTCACTTCGAGATCGCTCCAAATCTCGCGCATTCCTTCACATGGAGTTGTCTCTCCACAGAGTTTTCTGAGCTCGCAGCAGTTCGCGAAAGGGATGAATTTGAATGACAATTGATCAATTAAATAAACCGTTTTAAGTGTTTTCTCTCGCCATAGAACCAACAATGCCATTGGCCCAAAAGTGTGAATGTATCATGCCTATTGTTTTCCACCAATCAGCGCTTGTTTGTAGGAGATCGTTATCCACCCAGCGCGTGCTGTGATTGGTTGAGTGCGCCTTTCTTGACACATTAGCTTGTTTTGATCGCGAGACACGTGTGTACGGTTCTTCCGCGAAGGGTGACTGACGCATAAACGCTTGGCTATTGTTATGAACAGAATTTTGGCGCGTAGAAATTGACTGGTACCAACTATATATACCACAAGACAGGCTAAGAGGAAGTTTGTAATCGCTTGCGCGAAGGCCGAGTTCTTGGTCCCGGAAAGTGAAAATTCGTATGGAAGACTGTAGATTTGGCAGGAATGTTTTGAAGTGGAAAAGTTGTATACTAGCTACACTTACACGTGGTTTCATCTCCATTAAGAAATATGGAGAGTTCACGACAAGATGAACACAACTCGCGCACACCATGGATTTGGTCTTGTGGAAAATGTGGTCTTACTGCAACGAACTTACTGCTGTGCTTTTCATTTTTGTTAAATATTGTATTGGTTGTACTCTTTTCGGTTGTATTTATTCAACTGGAGAACGTTAAAACGCGCTTAGAGAAACTTGAATCGCCTTCCATTGCGAGCGAGGGACCAAGTAAACTGCCTCTGCGAGGGAACTCCAGTAGGCTTACACCGATTCCCGTTCTCACCACAAACGCTACAGCTCCACCGAACTTAATTAAGGTACGTGTGTTTTCTCGTTGTTAAATTGATCGTAATATCTTTGGGAAGCAAAAGCAAGCGAGCAATGGATGATATCAGAAATTTTACGCGGAGGGTTTTCCATTGATTGGGTTACATCTCAGCGACACTATTCATGTTTGCCGTGTAATCTGAGAGATGCTCACTTGAAAAATTATTTTTCCGTCCCAAACAGAGCATTCCTATACACGTTTCGCGGAGAAGTACTTCACAACTGGATCCTACCAGACCCTCGACAACACATACTAAACCACATAATAAAGTGGACAGAGCGACTCGGGAATATGTCAAGAAACAGATCAAACGGGAGCTTTTAGGTCGTGGGAGAGGGGCCGCACTTTGTTCGTCAATCTGTTCAGGTATGAAAGTTACATCATTTCTTTCGCGGAACGACAGCGATCGTGGTGGAACCATGAAATGCATGCTTCGTAAATCGAGTTCCGTTTCTGCGACAGATCTGCTTTACGAAGCGTAAAAACCACGCTTTTATTTTAAGCATCTAGACTGTGACATGGGCACAAATGAACGAATGGCTCAGAACCAAGATTTTACGACGTGCGTAGTTAAGCTTTTCATTCATTCCTATGCGTACATAAAGATACGATAGTATTTCGACAAGGTTATTTATAATTGTGCACGCCGCTTCGAAAGTGAAATAGTAATAAGGTGAAGTTTGTAAGTGATATTCCATGAATTGGCTTTTCGCTGTTTGAATTAAGCTCGTGGTTATTAGAAGGTCTTCGAGTTGGGTTTTCGAAGACATAATCGATGTATGTTGCATAAAAAAGATTCTACTCCACACTCCAGTCTTTATTTACTTATTAAAATCGCTTCATTGGCGAACTACTGGAGTAGAACGTGTATTGTGCTGTGCCTCGAGTGTACATTGTGAATATTGACCGCGAAACGCCAGTTCTTTTATGATGGTCCCCCATTCATCGCTTGGTTAGTTATAGCTCGTGATCATGTATGCCTGTGTGTGTTTTCTGCACGTGAACAAGAAAAGGAAAACTTGGCCACTTCGCTTACAGATTGATTCATGTGTTAGGTCTGGATCAAAACGAGATATTTTTTTACCTTTCTCATTTTATCAGACGTTAATTTTTGCCCCATTGTGAAGAGTACCACAGATCGGCTTTTCGAATTTGCGATTTTCTGAATCGTTTCCAAGCACGGAAATTTTACAATCGATAGGCCTCATTACGATCTCATAGGTTCTTGTCGCTTCCTTTTGCAAACTTCGTGGCCATAGGAAACCAATTTAATTGACAGCTATTGAAATTACGCGTATTCATGATTTCCTGCAAGGAGTGTTTAGTATATTGTTTCATACATGCGGTTTAGTTCGCGTTTTTCGCCAAATAGGTTTAATAGTAAGGTTTAAACCACGCTGAATTCTATATTCCTAATCCTGTTTTATTATGGTGTGCACACCCATTCTCCACCTACACTTGACACCCTTCTCTCCATTGTGTCTTTTGCCAGTTTTATAAACTGACAGGTGTTGCTTTGTTAGCATACATTTTCAATAATTTCATTATCTCCAAATCACTCCATTAAGATTCATTCAAGATAATCACTCTAATTGCAAGCTGAAAAACAAAATGCATGCATTGTAAACTGGGCCAGTCATTCAATGTGGATTGTCGGGAATAGGAAATTCAAAATGTACACAGGCATATGTGCATTTGAGAAGGTGTGGGATAACTTTAAAGCTCAAGCCTGTGTTTTACCAATCGGTTGTTTATATTGAAGACCGTTGTATAGGCATATCACTATGTGTATGTGCTAGTTGTAACATAGTTACAGTGCATTACGAAGCGATCCTTTTTTCATTTAAACACTTGATGTTATTTAGACAAGATAGGAAATGAGCAATAGTTAACTTTAATACTCAAGCCTGTGTTTTACCAGGCAGTTGTTTATATTGAAGATTGCTGTATATTTATATCACAATTTGTATGTGCTAGTCCTAACATAGTTATAGATTGAGAAATGATCCATTTTATTTGAACACCTGATGTTATTTAGACGAGATAAAAGAACTTGCAATTTCTGCAGCTAGTTTTTCAAAAAAAAATATTGCATGACCTGGCAGTCCTCTACTCTGAGATGTTTTCTTTTGCAAACATAGTGTTGTTTTCTTAAGTCGTAATACATTTACCTTCTAATACACCAGACAAGGACAGATTAAATTAAACACAACATTAACAGGCAAGGCATTGAAAGGCAATGGTGTGACTTCCACCATGCTTGAGAGAAAGTTGATAAGGAAAATAAGAAGGCAATGTTGTAATGGCTGTTTATTTGTTTTGTTTTTGTTTTGGTTTGGTTTTTCTGTAGCCTGCTTGATACAATGTATATCAAATATTTTAGGTCACAGATTGTTGTATGCCCTTTATGGTACATTGCAGTGGCAGATCCAGACCTTAAGCTAAGGGGTGAGGGGTCTTTTTTGCCTGCCATGCTGCCTTTTCTTCCTTCCACTGCATTGTTACAGAAGCGTTTCTTGTTAATAGTATTTGCTCACGTGAGTATCTGATTACTTTTGTTAAAAAGTTAGGGTAGTCGTGTTTCTCACCAGTAATAATTTACGTTAAATCAGGTTGTTGTATATAGAGAGTAGATTGAAATGCGATCAGCAAATATGAAGGACTGACAATAACATATTCTCAAAAAAAGATTAAAAAAATGTTTTCACAAATTAATTTGGGATAAGAATAGAAAATTAGCATTTAAAATAACCCTAGTCTTTGAATGCCATGTTATTAATTCCACTAATATTTGTCAGAAAGAGTAGTTCTTAATAGAAAAAGGCTAGTTTTTTTTTTAATTTTAAGCCAAGATTTCATTGCATAGTACAGTTGTTTGAATCTTTGATTCATGGTGCAGCTCTCACTCCATCAACTAGCAGTTTCAAGACATCTATCTACCACAAGAAGTATTTGTAATTATTTGGAGAGCTAGAAGCTTTGATGTTAAGAAATGATATTTTCCTAACTTTATAATTCAAACCTTTGTGATTTATATGCCTCTCATATGGCCCACCCAAAATATGCACTTAATTGTCATAACTTTTATCCATACACTTAGAAGCGGTTGCTAGGAACAAAGCAAAATTCAAGTTATGGCTAAGAAGAGAGAACAGGTGTTGCGAACAACAAAGCAAACCACAAAATGAAAAGGCATTTGCAAATGTTGAATTGTATCTGGGGATGCAGAAAACTAGCAAAAACATGCCCTTAAAACAAACAGTTATGTCCCAGTTGTTCAAAGGATGGATAATGGTATCCACTGGAAAATTGCTATACAGCAGATTGTAAAATAAACCATGCTATCTGCTAGTTAGTGATTTATCCAGTGGACAGTGTTATCCACCTTTCAAACAACCTGGGCCAGGGAGATAAATTTAAAGGTTAACAACTAAACTCTTAAACAAAGGGTGGAATTATGTCAAACATTAAGCAGAATGATGATTATCTGGCTAAAAATACTTATGTGACAAACAGTGAAGAATGTGATTGTGAAAAATAAATTATTATTATTATTATTATTATT
>Ga0126338_10000740_pt1 | contig 18939 bp, 6 predicted proteins | sample OrbCmetagenome_2_FD_92529 | JGI IMG/M metagenome (GOLD analysis project Ga0126338, IMG submission 92529) | Coral microbial communities from Petempiche,Puerto Morelos, Mexico - Orbicella C C metagenome | ecosystem: Host-associated > Invertebrates > Cnidaria > Coral | place: Petempiche,Puerto... | reverse complement strand
GGAAACATGTTTTACTTCGGAAATAAACTGCCGCTCTTTTGTAAACAACCCACCCTGGGAAAATGTCTAAAGTTGGGTCACGTTCACTAACGATTTGGCGACACCTGGTGGAGAGCGAAGACGTACATCTCATTTTACTAATTAGAGGACAAATATGATAGTTTTTGGAAGTCGTACATAGTACGAAGTAGGCTCAGCCAAAGTTGTATTAAGTAGACGACTCTTGTTGAAATTTGAAATCTTAAGAACCACACTACAAGAGCTTGTGTGTGAAATCCAATCGACATCTCGTCACAAACGTCTTGTATTCGAAGCAAGAAAACGTATTTAAAAATACAGTATCTTTGATGTTGAGATTGAGTTGTTTTACCCTTATATTACAAGTACAAGCAAACAATTTGCTTATCAATACAAAGAGCTAATAATACAAGAACTGTAAACGCCTACATCCGCTTGCACTCAGAACAACACGCAGTACTCCATTGTTAACTTTTCGTGACGTTTTAGGTAAAATCGGAGTTTTTCAGACGGACCTCAAAGACTACTTAAAGAATAATCCAAACTGATCTTAATACATGTTTTACAACAACATAAAAGTAATCCAAAGGCGAAGTTTCAAGTAATTTGAGGTTATAGCACATCTCTGAATTTTATTCGTAAATCAGAAATTTGACCTAGTAACTCAAAAGGATTTTTTAAAAATTCGTTTATTTATTCTCGAATGGCGCTCAAGTCAAGTTCTGACCTGTTTTGGATAGCTGAATACTTTGTCTTTCGGGAAAAAGTATCGATAAGTTGTAGTTCTCCTTTACACGCAAACGCAAATTTAAGTTCAGGTTTTTACTTTACAGCCTTTGAGTGTTGCCATTTTGGAGACCGTCGAGGCGAAAATCGTTTTCTCGAATTGAAAGCACTTCGAGCTCAAAAAAACTGTATCACGTTTCACATCTGCCTTAGCAGGGCTATTTGTGGGCGAAAAGAGAGTTAAATCCATTTTTCGACTTCTGCCGCCAAATTTATATTTTGCTCGAGTTTTGGTGACATTTGCTCTTAAATTCATCGAATCAGCTCGCTACTAACGAAACAGCAGTACAACGGTTTGTTGAACGAAAGGAGGTTGCAATGAACAACGACAGAGAAAGCGATCCTTTGGACATCTCGCCTACTTCGAATATTTACTTAGAACTCTTCCCTCTACTATTTCATTCGCTGAAGGGAGGAATTAGGCCTACCAGGGCAGGTGCCATAAGTTATTGCTTTAACGGGACTTTACGAAGGTCGCTTGGTAATGTGTTTAAACTAACCGCAAATTAAAATGCTGATATAGAGAATCTAAAAAAGACTGCAAGCCGTTTGTGAGATGGTATACGGTATCTTTATCATGCAGGTAGTTAAATTCTTGAAAAAACGATGACATGCAAAAATTAGAACAATTTCGAGTCTAAAAGGAAAGCAAGGCAGCCTTTTTTTCGTTTTCTGTTCTTCTGAAACTGAGAAACTGTTGTTTTTCAACTTTCATCCTCCCTCATTTTATTGGCCCTGTTCTGTCGCACTTTGTAATAATCGACACGCTTTGTAATACCTGTCGCACTTTGAGATAAAGTTGTCGCACTTTTTAACATCTGTCACACCTTGTAATAACACTAATCGCACTTTGTAATAAAAAAGCTGTCGTATTTTGTAATAAGAGACTGCCGAACTATGTAATAAATCAAGCTTTCGCACTGTGTAATAATTACCGTCGCACTTTGTAATAAAGTTCGTTTAAATAATTCTTTTTAATTAGAGAGTTTGTGGGTAATCCTAAACGATGTGGGCACTCGGAGACAGGGAATACATCCCGCTGAAGCTTACATGGGGAGAATGGCTTGAACGAAGTTCTGCGATCAATGGACGGCGATTGTATTCGCAGGCTACACTCCCTTTTTTTTTTATAAGAACGTGTAGAATTTGGCCTAGGATTTTCTTATTTCATGGGGCAGGCCTGTAGTTGTCCAAGCACCGTTTGTTATTGGCTCACGAAACAATACATAAATGATCCAACAGAAGAAACAATAGAAGCTACAGGTTACCAGAACCAATGAAATTACAGGACTGGAAGAGGTGCTGAACTTCTCATTTCAGATAATACGTCTTTTTAAATTTTGGGGGAAATCTCAACCTCAAATTTCTTATAAAAAAAGATTTTCTAGAGAACAAAGTAGCGTGGTAGTGGCAACTCTCCATTTAAATTTCGTATCTTATGAGTGACATTGATTTGTAGCTGTCAGATGGAAGAAGTGTCCATAGCACATAACGTTCTTCAAATACTATATTTTTCAAGTCAACGTTTAATATTTTGCGATAACTTTGCAGATTGAGAGATGTTTCGCTGCTTGATACGCATTCAAGATATTGTAAAATTCATCAAATTACTTGGATGTCACATACATTGATTGAAAGTTCACTTGAGGGTAATAATTAATTTTCGTTAGCACGTAAATTGTTTCAGTGTAACCATAAAACCAACAAAAACGGAGATGAAACTATTCCGAGATATGAAACTGTCATGTCGATTCACTGAAATAAAAGAAATTTTTTATATTTGACTTTTTCAGAATTACTTGAAGCATTGCAGACAGAAATACACTTGCGATATGCTTTCTATTTCCACGAAGTTCATAATCTCAGCGAACTTTATTACAAAGTGTCACAACAGTTATTACCAAGTGTGACAGCTTAATTAATTTATTACAAAGTGCGACAGTCTCTTATCACAAAATAAGACAGCTTTTTATTACAATGTGTGACATGTATTACAAAGTGCAACAATTTTATTACAAGGTGGGATGGGTATTACAAAGTGTGACGATTATTACAAAGTGCGACAGAACAGGCCTGTATCTATGGCCAATGATTTTTGGGGCTGCTTGATTCATCTGCGTAAACTGCAACCGTCTGGAACAACTAAAACCGGGTTTAGCCTCTAACAGAAATACAAGTCGTACTTTATTCACAAGAAACATTGCACTTGAACTGACTTACCTTGAGCTTTCTTTAAGAAAAACCGCTTAGCAACACAAACGTCTTCACCTCGTGCATGATCGCACCGTTCGATGAAAAGAATCCAAAACACTGCAAGCGTCAATATGAAAATCCGCATCTCAGACCCAAGTGTCATATCCACTAGAAGAAACTTTTTTTTTTGCAACAAGCGCCTAACGAAATGTGGTTCACTGAAATCAGGCTGAATATGATCAAGCGATATGACAGGTTGCGTGTTAATACCATCAACATAATAGACGACTTTCGATACATTAAAATTCAGCTTCGCAGTGAGGCTTAGAGGACACAAACAAAGGAAATTGAATGACCATGTTTATTCATTTCTTTTGTTCGTGTCCCCTAGGCCTCACTATCAAGCTGAATTTTAATATATCGAAAGTGGCTTATTGGAACGAGATTCAAGTTGCTGCTAGAGTTTGAGCAATTCAACATGCACGCTTGTGCGGAAAACCTACCGTCTGATACGTTACTTGTACCAGAACTCTCCTAACTCGCAGACGTACGAGTGACGGATTAAGAGATAAAGACATAAAGATTAGAAACAAAGGGAACTGACTTTCATTGAATTGAACGATGAAAGAATCCAAACTTTAGCAGATGTTTTGTTCGTGGATGAAGAAATGAGGTGTATGTGACATAAATAATATAACTACACCTACTTGGCTCCAACCAGGATAAAAGACAGATACTTCAATTATTGAAGGAGACAAGTTACTATAACATGGGAAAATATCACGAAGATAATTCATTCCAGGGTCTCTTTTAAATCTGCAATGGGGTCAATTTCTGTGCACGACTAGTGAAAAAAGAGAGTTTTATCTGTTATTCCACTTTGAAAGTTAGCAACAGTTGTTGGCGACTAAGTTTCTCCAAACAAGGCGAAAGCTCGGTATATTTTAATTACGGTTCCCTGGCAGTTTTACGAACCTGTAATGAGCGGGGAATAGCCAAATGCCAGTTTAATGTCATCACCATATTGCCGAGTTCATCTGTTGGCAGTGCGATGGTTTGCAAAAGAAGGAAATAAGTTTGGCAGTTTAAAATTAATTTCATTGTTTCTCAGTTGTCATCAGCCGTTTTTCGCGCAAGTTTGCGTTTTTCTATGTACTGTTCACAAATGACCCATTCCAAGCCAACGAAAACTTCACGTCAAGAAAAAAAAGCCTAACAGACCTAAATAATATTCTCGTTAACTCTCTCGTTAAGAGTCAAAAATTTCTTTTCAAACTGGATAGCCGTTTTTCCTCTTTCGATAAAAGTTAGATGACCGAAATGTAAACATTACCAAATACACGAAGATTAATGTCAATGTTGGAAAAAAAAGATTGTCGATACAAACTTGTCAATGTAAGTTCTTTTGGTAACAAATTACGAATATGTAGGATACAAAAAAATAAATCGTGTATCTTCTAAAAATAATTAAAGTACTCCAAATATGCTGTCGCCTTCGTCGCCATGCAGTTGACAGAGAGCACTTTTGGAAAAACCAGTCATCTTTAGACATAAAAATATATTCCACATGGCGACGCGACACTGATGCGGAAAGGACGATAATATTTTCAAGAAGAAAGTAGAGCGAAAAGCTGCTTGTTTGACAAGCAGGCTTGTGTTCTTTTTGCAGCGATGGTCCAGTACGGTCAATAAAGTGGTGGGCCATTTAGTAGGTTAGCCCGTCATTCAGTCAAAGTCAGATAGACAGCCTTTCAGACCGTATGTCAAACAGTCGGTCAGACCATCGATCTGTCAGTCAGTCAGTCAGTCAGTCAGACTGTCAGACAGTCAGACAGTCAGACAGTCAGACAGTCAGACAATCATACCGTCAGACCATCCGACCGTCCGACAGTCCGAAACTCCAACAGTCTGACATTCAGTTAATCAGAACATTAGTCGGTCATTTCAGTGATTCAGTCAGTCTGCCAATCAGTCATTTCCGACCATACAAATGACTTTAAAGTTACCCAGCACTTTAATCCCAATCTATACAATAGACAATACATCATTGTATAAATATTCTTTGCTAGACCTATTAGGTTTTGACAATCTTGACAAAAGTATCAAGTAATCACCGAGTGCAATTACTCATCGTAAGAACCAGTCCAAAGATGACGGATACTTCAGTGATGAATACAATTTTGACATAAACACAGTGGAAATCTCAAAAACTATGAATTCCTGATGGACTAGTCTGCGTGATTTTCCTGCTGATATATAGAAACTGGCTAATACACAGAGATAACGGTTGATATATTAAAAGCATGCTAAAAGCACTATCCACTAGCTGGTTTGGTATATATATATATAGTAGGCGTAGTAATACATGACTGAAACAGATGCGTTCTTAACATCTCATCAAGATGCACGTGTCATCTTCGTTCGGTCATTGTAGTGTCTTCAGCCCCTGCAGTGTATAAAATAAGACCATGATTAGCGTCTTGAAGTGCTAGACAGTTCCTAGTGTTTCTTTGTTATATGGGCTCATATTTTTTCACTTGGACCTGTTAATCTCGTTTATTGATTGTTTTTTTGTTTCAATTTCTTTCGAGATTGTGGTGTTTTACTATGCATAAATTTACTAAAGGCCCTGGCATAAGAAAGAGAAAAAGGAAACAGGGTGACTTATTTGCAAGATTATTATGTTAAACCCTTTCCCCAATGTGTGCATCTATTCATCTGTGGTCAAAACATTGGAGACTGATTGCTAAGAGCGGCTATAGATTTTGTAGACTTTAAAGTCATAATTGTGGAAGCACTAACAAGCGCTGCAATGGTTACCGCACCGGCTTTCCAACACGTTTTTGTATCATGTTGGGTCATGATGTCCTCCGACTTCTCTCTGAATGGAGCTGTGCATTTCGTGTAACAAGGCGTTCAAATGTTCTCACTCTTACCTAAGTAAATATGTCTACGCCTCGCAGACACTAAGACCATTGTTGTTGAGTTCCTGACTGTCCCCATTACACAGGAATCCATTTTTCTGTTTAGGATCATCGGGAAGGGCCTTGTTAATGTCTCCCACAGTGGCGGGGTCCTCGAGCCCAATATCCCTGCAGTGGACCTCAATTCCTAATCCCTGCCTTGGGTACCGCTGGCAGATCTCCCGATATTCTCCCAGCCTCTTGTCAAGGAGCTCGTACGGCATTTCGTTAATGTAGCCACATTTTCCTAGGCCTTTAGGAACAGGTGCGACCAGGTTGCCAGCTCTCTTCTCGATCACGCTCTTCTGGGCTTTGTACACTATCTCCGAGTTTTTCATGATTGGATGCCATAGAGATAGTTCCAGGACGCTTATTAGGTTCAAAATGCGATTCATCTCATGCTCTGTGATCCAGTTGTTGCAGAAAGAAAGGTAAGCACCAAACCCCATTCCGGTCGCTACGGCATGACCGTGGAGCATTCCCGCAGGCAGCTCGTAACCAGGACTCCAAGTGTGGCCGTACGCGTGTGGTCGGCACTGGTGTGCTTCCCATGTATTGCCATACTCGGATCTCATGTAACTGCAATGGAAACAAATAAATAAATTACTATGGGTAGTTATGTAACGAGGTCCTTGTTTTAACAAGGACCTTATTAAAATAACAAGGACAAGCTATAAGGATCTGCTCGTTTTAAAATCAAAACTATAATCGTCCAGTTCGCTTCAGACGAGAAGATTAAGATTAAGAAGATTTACAAAAAGAGGGCCTAATATTCCGAGCCTTATAGTTCCTTCGTAAACCCTCTCACTACTTTCTGTGTCTCTTTATTCAACTTTATTTCTTTGTTATATATTAGGGTTTCATCTTATTTTTCCTTTATGCCGGCCACGTTAAATAAACTGAAACTAAAACAAAAAGCTTCATGGGTAACAAATGAGTTCTATAAACTGGGTCAAGTTGTTCTTTAGCTAAAGGGCATTTGGTTTATAGAGTATTACATTTTCGTTGACTAACAAGCCAATCGCAATTACTTCACATACCTTTCAAGAGCTTTGCCGATGATGAGATCGCAGACACTTTGAAAAGCCTTCTTGTCCCCCTGGAAATCTTGCATCTCTAGGCCAAACTTGGTACACAAAACATTGCTAGCTTCTTTCTCCAGTAGGTAGAAGAGTTCCTCGTCCTTAACCACTGCTATCTTGACGATCTCAGCAATGCCATGCCGAACGCAGCCGCGATTTTGGGTGCGAAAAAAGCTTCTGTCAGTTATCGTCAGAATCGGGGGATGGTACGACCCGAACAGGTTTTTGAAACCGAATCCGTCACAACCAGTGCGAGGCGACAGTCCAGCATCGATGCCAGCCATGATGCTTGTGGACAGCATGATGTAAGGTGTGTCACGATGGTACAACGAGGTGGCACAGCCAATGACGTCGTGTATGACGCCTCCACCGACAACAAGAACAGGTTCATTTCTCGTCACCTTCAGCTTCATTAGTTCGACCAAGATCTGCTGCACTGTTTTTATGTCTTTGTCGACTTCACCCGAAGGGACGACCAACTTCTGCAGCTTGATGCAGTTCTCGTCGAAATAGGTCTGAATTGCTTCGCCGTAGAGTTCATCGACAACATTGTCCACAAGTGCTACACATCTGTGATGAAAAGAAAAGTTAATAAGGCTCTTGAAAGGTTTACGAGAGGGCCTTCAGTGAGAGGGTTCTAAAACCCTTTCCTCTTTCCTAACTACTGAGTAGAAGAATACTTTATTTTGGAGGCATAGGAGCCCTACATCGACAATGGAACCACGCCTTACGGTCATCCCGCTAATACGGTCACCTCGTTAATGCGATCACCTCTTTTTGTCTCGGCGGAAAAGCCATACATTTTCTTATTAAAAAAAAAACCGTTAATGCGGCAAACGGCCACATTCTGAAATCTCAACCTGTATAATCCTTTATAATTTCACCCAGTTTATACGGCACTCGAACCAATTATGTTCATCTTTTCATTGTTAATATTTTACCCAATGATTCAAGTTTTCATTTTTTTTAGCTTCGTCTGCATTCCGGATGCTTGTTAAAGAACAGTTCTTTAGGGGTGCTATTGTGATAAATCCGTTGAAGACGTCACTCAATTTATACCAGTCATGAAGTTTGACCCTACCCCGTTAACATGGCCAAATTTTCATGGCCCGTTGGTGACCGTATTAACGGGGTTCTACTGCTGAATTTGCAACGTTCCCGTACCTTCCAAGAGACTGATACACGATTCTCAGCTCTGGGTTGGTTGGGTTCAACACATCGTTAACAATCTTGGCTGTCGTCGTCCGAGTATATCTCATAGTGCACTCTACCAGAGATGCGTCTGGTTTTGCCAGGACTTCTCCGTCACATCTGCGGTAAATGGATGTAGGGTAAACAGCGTGTGGATCCACCTTCAACAGATGTTCTGCATTCTCCAAGTAGCATTCTGGGCATCCTATATCTTGGAGTAAACGGCGCACTGGCATTTTGCCGGTTGCAGAGGCGGTGAACTTCTTGACGATTTGATTCCATTTGGAAATTGCCTCGGCATTGGTATCAGTTCTGCAAAAAGTAACAAGAAAAGTCAACTGTTCAATAGACCAATTCGTGAATTGACAGGCGCATTAACACAAGACTTGTGTTGAGTATATACATGTCGTTCAGAGACATTTTTTAAATTGTATACTTAGGTAATATGCAAAACAACAACAACATCGAAAAGCGCTTAACTTTTAACATAGAAGGTCGATCATCTAGTCATTACTGTATTGACCTTTTTAACTTTTTGACAGTTTATTTACAAAATATATCTTGAAACGTAACATCGGTTTGATTTCATAGCCACAATGGCTTTTTCTTTTGTGCAGGGATTTTAGTCCTGCTTTGGAAAGTTAACTATGCAGAACGCTATAAAATTAAGTGACGAATTCCAGAAATTTCGGGATCAACGGCGAACGTTTGCAACGTTACTCTACAGTCAAAGAAACGAGTGAATCTATCAATGGCAACATGTGGGCATTCTCATTTAGGGCATTAATAAAGGAAAATTTATATATTTGTTTACCTTGGTACCAAACTAGCAAGTTGCTGTATTACAGCGGACGTTGGTTGATTGTAAAAATACTTCAATTTCCTGATTAGCAGGAGCAACTCTAGATCACTGCTGAAAGAGCTTGCCAGCTCTTTGGAGAACACATCTAAGCGAGATAAGCGGATGAGAAAGTCGCTGATAATAGGATGAGCGAAGATTCTCCGGGCGAGTTCATCCACAGTTACTGTAGAGTCATCCGGAAACTCCCAGGGAAGTTGTCCAAGAGAGTTGACCGCCTCGTATACTGCATTCTGAAAACGGAGAAATGTGAAGAAGTTAATTTGCCACGGTTTTTTCTTAAATGTCTCGACGCACATATAGGAGGAAAGAAATCTTTGTTCTTATCTGAAGTAGATAAGTCAAGTTAACTTAAGACTGAGAAACGTGGGAATTTAGCTAGTTGAGGGCGGCCAAATTGTCAGCGTTTTACACTCAACTTAGTATTCATCACTCTATGACCGGCCTTTTCCCTTTTGAAGAAAAGTTCAGCTAGTCGAAAACTTGGCATTTAGACGAGCCAACGAAAGCGTATGCATGCTACAATGCTAAAAGGCATTTCCTTGATGATTTACGGTGTTTCAGGGCAGAAAAATTGAGAAAGCATGGCCACATGTTTCTTACACACTGACAGAACATGGACTTTGATCAAGCAAGGACTGAAAAATCGGGCGCGACCTGCACCTTTTGCAAGGTTCTTGATATTGCCCACACGAAACAATAGATAAAGAACTTGAACAAAGCCCCTACTATAAGAAGAACAAAAGTGCAGATCAACAAGAGGGGATCAAGATTGAGGGTTTATAGTTCTGCAGATCAACCGAAAGATGCGAGTACTCATATAGAGTGGTTTTCACTGAATTGAGTATCTTAAAACCGAAAAAAAAAATTATTCACCAGTTAAACTACTCAGCCAATCTCGAACCGTACATGGTAAAACCAAAACCGAAACCAAAGGAATTGTCTAATTGCTTTCGACACTCAATTGAAAACCGCTCTAATACCTTTAATTCGTTTCGCGCGTTGTATGCTTTTGTTTGACAATGTCTTTGCTGGACAACTTTTGTTTTCATGGTACTTTTCAGGTAGTGCGTATTGGAACACGCGGGATGATGGTTCTCTGGCTGCAATATATTAATTCAGTTGGGTTGTACGACTATTTATTAGTATCCTACCTTTTCATTTTCAGTTGCAGTCTCAGTACCATTCATCTCTATGTCTTTGTTGCCCATCTTTAGAGACATATTCCTCAACTTCACACAAATGTCTTGGTTGGCTCCAACAGTTAGCTTGATGATTACCAACCTGCGTTGAATATTATGATATATGCGATCGATTTTAAAAAAATTGATTTCAGCACAACAACCAAGTAATCCCTTTGCTGTTTCATAGACTGTTTGCTTACTTTGACTACATGGACTCGTTGTAGGTAAAATGCCAAACAATATTAGGCGGGAATGTTCTCTCTGAGGAAAAAGTGTATTGTGACATTGAAAATGGGGTCTTAGTCTTTGTTTTTACCTAAACATGACTTTGGCAGTAGGGGCCACTCTTATCTCCCCGGAAACTCTATCTTCTTATTGATTCGATAAAACCATTATTGAAAGAGACGGTAACTCGCTTAAATTGATTATTCCAGCGGTTTGGTGAATTCGCTTCTCGAGTGACAACGAGACTAGTTGCCTTTTTCATGATTGCAGCGCAGTCAATCAACCATTGCAATGATGGCGACATCGTTGATTGCTCAACCTTAATTCGCTTCATGTATAACCATTGTAATAGTAAATTAAAACACAATTTGAATTTAAGGTATGCTTAACGCCCATGGTTGTCAGATCAATCAACGAGATGCTATATGGCTTGTGCGTTCCGGGTAGCTGGATCCGGATCAGAATTTATGATCCAAGATCCCTCGGATCATGGCACATCACAGAAATAGATGAATCCTTGCCCAGGGTGGAATTATCAACTCCTTTGATGCACCCATGCATGCACCAATGTCTGAGTGACCCGAGTGAGTGAGGTCATTTCACTGGTTAAAGATAACGCAGCAATATCTATTGAGCAATACTTTCATTTGGTGATGTCAATTGGCCTTTCAAGTGCTGATTGTTAAGTGCAGAGAAAGACTTAGCATAAATTGACCTAACTTTTTTGATCACAAAATCCCGTATGCAAATGCTACCGCGTCGAGTCAACCACAACCCTTATTGCTACACAAACATGCCGTACCGCGTCTATGTACTACGTTACATTCGTTTTCAGTTTACACGTCTCGGAACTTCTTCTATCCACTGTAAAGTTTGTATCAGTTAACTCCTTGGATTAATCAATCGCTGTAATAGTGTACAAAGGCTTTTTGTTAAAAACTTCAATTGCATTTTCTGTGTTGTCTCTCTCATACTTGAAAATTTAATTTTCAACAAATTTTTCCAATTTTAGACCCTCTCAAAGTTTGAAGAAACTGAAAAACCCTCTGTCTGCCAGTTTGCTTTGCGCACCTATTAGGCTGGGGTTTTTGTTTGGCATCACTGGGAAACCGTACACGTTTCGAACTGTGTCAGAAGGCCTCAGAAATCATTTGTCCTGCAAGCCAGCCTGTAGTTAAAATATCCATTTAGGGATATATTTTCGAAAAATCTTGAACAGAAAAGATATTTTTTTAACTGAAGCTTAGCGATATTTCGACATAGAGATAATCCGCCGCATTGTTGTGTACATTTCTAAAATGTATTCTTTGAGACGAAACAAAGGCCAAACAGTTTTATGCCGTTAAGAACTCAGCCACGTTGCTGTGTACATTTCGAAAACGCATTTTGTAAGATGAAACAAAGGCAAAACAGATTCCTCTGTAGCTACCTACGATTAGATGAAACCGAATTTCAAAAGTACCCTCGGTTGCCGAGGAGATTGTTTCGATTTAATCATCGATTTTCGTTCTCATTGCTCATGCAGAATTAAGTAGTCTAAGTAGATACAAGTAGATGCTTCCAATATCGAGTCGAACTTCTCGAGGTAACGTCTGTCAGGTTCATGTTAGTAAGAAGTGCTATCTTTGCTGATAATTAAGAAAACTATTTATTTCAATAAGAGCAAAATAAAAACTCTCGGAAAGAATTGAATGGGCAGCCCTACGTGATCAATAATCGACACTGAAAAATCCACTGGAGTTCTACATGTAAACCGCATAATTGTACAAATCGAACACGAATCAGGGATGCTCTACTGGCATTATTGTCAATGCGCATTGTTGGTTTGAACAGAACGTTTAGCACCCCTAATTCAGACGATTCGTATGGGACCGAACTGTTTCATGTCTAAAAGTATAAATTGGCATGTTTTGACTGTTGCTTTCTGTTTGTCATTTGTTGTCTGATCGCATCTCTGCCTGATTTGAAGCGATTTCATCGAGTTGGAGCTTCTAATCTACTACTACATTTGAAAGTCAATTCCATCTTTTTTACTTGCTTTTAAAGCACTTATTAAACTAATAAAGCACTTTTTACGGACATAAACCTGACAGAAGTTACTTTGAGACGTTCATCTTGATATGGGAAGCATCTAATTCTGCACGAGTAACGACACCTCATTAAACGGAGGAATTTTTCCTTGAAATTCGGACTCATCTAATTGCAGATGAACACGAAGTGGCCTGGGTAGCTGGCGGTTCAGTCAGTGGGTAGAGCGCGCGAGCCAGCCACGAACCGAAGGAAAAGAGCGCGCGAGCCAGCCATCGCTGAACTTCAGCCAAAATTAAATCTCTTCTCTGCAAGATTTTCAGAAAATAAAGCCCTAATACAGAGATATCTTAGCTCCAAGAGATAATTCGTGTCGTTCTCTGTAACAGTGGCTGGATGAAAGATTATTTCGCAGGCCTTCTGATGCAGGGCGATGCTTGGAGGTTCCAGCTTATTAACATCATCACTTGAAAGAACTGCTCAAAAGATATTGTTGTGTAATCTGACCCGCGAATAACCTCAAAATGATTTCTAACTTAAGGGAGGTGAGCATTATATTTGGAAAGATCCGGCCGTGGTTAGGATTTTTGATCCAAGATCAGTGGGATCATGGTGCGTCAAAGGAGTCAGTATAAATCCACTCAGGGCAAGGATTCATGAGTTCCTCTGAGGTACCATGATCCGAGTGATCCCTGATGGACCCAATCCGGATCTTGTCATAGAAACGCACAAGCAGACTGCCTCGTGCCCAGTAGTCTGCGCCATAGGGAACGAACTAAACACTAAACCGCGAAAAGAAAACCGCGGGAAAAAACAAAACCGGTTAATAAAACCGCTCGCGCTCCAGGCTCGGCTCACTTCTATCGCCGATCGCGCTCCAGGTTCGGCTCTCTTTTAGTCGCCTGGAAAAGCTTGTGAAGGGAAGGAGGCCGGATCAGACAAAGGACGCTAGTCATACGTTAAATTCAAATTATGCTTTTATTAATACAATGGTAAAACAGCTAATTCAGGTTGAGCAGTCAACCGTCTCACGTAATGGTACATCGATTACGCTGCAAGGCAACTTGGCTTGATGCCACCGTTGGAGTGAATTCATCAAACAGCCGGAAAAATCAATTTGAGCGAGACACCTTCTCTTGTAGTGACTTTATCGAATTTGTAAGAAGAGAAGGAGTTACGTGCGAGATTTGAAAGGCCATTCTCTACAAAGTCATAGGTACAAACAATGATTAAGGCTCCATTTTCGATGTCACTATACGCCTGTTCCTCGAAGGGAGTATTCTCGCCTAGCAACGCCTGGTCTAGCACTTTACCACGCGACGAAATCAGTCAACCGCCTCAACGAAAACTGGGAACCAGAAAATTTGCGCAAATAAAGAAAAAAAAAAAAAAAAAGTCGGAGACGCCGTGAAGGCTGTCAAGTGACAACTTGTTCGTGGCAATATGTAAATTATTCTATTGGCAATATGACTGCACAATTTTATATACTGACGGAAATCGGAAAGGGTTGCATAATCTACGTTCCAACACAAAGCTATCGATCGACAAAGATGTGAAAAATATTATTTCTTTGCCACATGATTTTCACGACAAGTAAGCGCCAAAACGACCAAAAAGCTTATTTAGGGAGGGCCTGGCAAAGAGCTAATCCAAATCGCCTTGAAAAGGGAAAGGAGTTGCATAACTTTGGTTCTAACTCAATGCTATCGCGCGAGAAAGGTGTGAAAACATTGTTCTTGTACAACTGTACAACAAATGTACGCCAAAACTCACAGAAATAGATGGTTATTTAGGGAGGGCCTCGCAAGAACCAACCCAAACCATGTAAGAAAGGGAAAGGGTTACATAAACTAGGTTCCAATATCGTACGGCGGACAGAAGATTGAAAAATTATATTCAGCTGAATGGTTACACGCTAATGGCCCATAGACCAAACGTTAGTCGTCGGTTTTATTATTATTATTATTTTTTATTTTAATGAAAACTACGCCGTCCTAGTTGGGTGTTGTCTAAAGCTTTCGACATGTTACTGCAGTGTTATGCAATGATACTGAATATTTTTTGCCGCTGATTGTCCTGATAAAAAAAGGGAAAATAATTCATAAAGTAAAGTTTGTAATTACCTTCTTCCAGGTGATTATCGTTCTTAAATAGCTGCTCTTCCGATCGGTGCCTACAGACGTGTACGTGTAGGACCTAGGCTTGTGCAGAGGTCTGAAGACTTGCGAAGGTCGTGTTTCACTGCAGCGAGCTGAGTGCAAATGAAGCGATATTTCTCGAAACGGCTATATGTAATTTAATTCTCATCGGATCATTGAAGCAACTGACGCATTTTAATGAACATTTGATTCTCATGCAAATCAAACTCATTTTCATAAGAAGAGCTTTACACCGGGGCAACAGAGGAACAGAGAGACCACTTGTCAAACTTGTTTAACCGGTTCCGGCCGGCTAACGTCCACGTGAAACTTCAGTCCTCTTCTCTGGCGGCCTGCTCCCGAAAAAAAAGGCTAACATTTATGCTGTCAGGTCTCGTCATTGCAGCCGTTTAGTTCAGCCATGTAGAATGTAAAACAAGATTCTGTCCATGCTATCCAGTTTTAGATCGCTGAATAAAGGATTGAAAGGTACAAACTTGTTTTTTCTAGTAAACTGGCTCAAAAACGTGAGTTTCTAACCGACAGCGTGCCATCGATTGCATAACGATAGTCATTTGCATTTTCAGAGATAAGTGCTCTGGCAAAACTCTTCACATGAAGAAGAGCTTGATTTGCATGAAAATATATATCTGAATGGTCTCACACCAAGACTCTTTTTTGATATTAGGACAACCCGAAATGGTCTTTTCACGGTCTAAGGCAAATACTCTTCTATTAAGTACTTGCTTCGTTTTAATTTAAATAAAGCCATTTATTACACAAGATGCGCGCTTCGGATCGCTTCTGATGGGTCTAGAACTCATTGAAGATCTTATATACTCACGCTAGCGGTAGATGGTCATGGATTCGGCAAAGGACGAGGCTTGAAACAAGTCGCATCAACAAGAAGTTTTAATTGGTAAATAACTCCTTGTCCAAGCGAAGAACGCCTGTAACGAACGTAACAACGGTCTACCCGGGAGTCTATCAGCCTAGCTAGCATGCTGATAAAGGAGTTACAGCTGAGTAACTTTAACTCTCTTGAATGAATTTGATAAGCCAGGGTCTGAAGAAGAAGATGAAGAAAGAGTGGAAATCAAAAGATAAATGGCGAGATGAGAGGTCCGAAAACGGGTCGTTCTTTTGCAAAACAATAAATCTATCATTTGACGGCTCTGCCGAGGAACACAATAGCGGGTTGTTAGTGAACGTGTCACGTCATAACGACTGGTTATACAAGAATATATCGTGCAATCCTGTAATTATTATCGGGAGTTATATCGGTTACTGCCCGCCTCGTGAATACCCCAGTTGAAGTCAGAAGGTTCGGTAACAGTTTTCAAACTGTATATCTTGATCATCGAAGATCAGATATTATATGTAAATTTATCAAAATAAACATTTACAGTTATTCACAGACAAAAACTGTAAATACTAATGAGCAGCGCACAGCCGGGGAAGGTACTCCCGTCAATTTAGAATAGGTGTGTGCTGCAAAGGGTCTTAAACGCTGACTCTATCAAGGAGAAAGCAAACTAAATTGATACCATATTTAAGGCTCAAACCCGAAAATGACACCCTGTTGAAGGGTAAAACATAAACTAAAAATGACGTGAACGGGTAAGCTTTATTTCGTTTCTGTAACATTGGAAATTAACCATCAAGCGAAAAATTTGTTTTTCGTTTAGCTGCGCATTTATGCACTGCAATTTTCGCTGATACAAGGAAGGACCGCACCGGGAGCACAATGCCAACAAGGGCCGAAATGATACCCTATTTATAAGGATCGAGAATCTTAAAAAACATACCACATACCTATGTCGCCCATATATTGGATGATATTTAGACAAAACAATTCAGGTTTATTCAAGAAAATAATAGATCTGTCGTTATACGCGTTGGAAGCAAGAAAAACTCTTGATTTTCTTACGTGCGAAAAAACAAAGAAACAAAATATCGGAGTAAAATCCAGCCTCCACATTTAACAATTTATTTCACAGACTGTTCAGACTGTTTCAACATTTACAGACATTTCAACTTTATAACGGGCTGTGGGGCATAGTCCGTTTCGTAATTACAAAATTCAGCATTTGAATATTACAGTCATAACCGCTGTAATTTATCAAAAATTCCATTCAAGTTTCAAATATTCACTATTTCCATTGTCAACTGAGTGATAACCTTAAAAAGATTATTCACTAGGTAGTAGAGGGTCCACAATAGGGTTCTCAGATCACGCTTTCCCGCCCATTTTTTCCTGTTAATCCCGCCATCCCGCCCTTCAGTTGCCTGGAAATGCCGATCCCGCCTACTTTTTACGTTTCTGCGTTAAATTATTAGTTTGCTGAATTAATAATTAATTTAATAATTAACACAGAAACTTTTTAAAAATAGATATCACATAAAAGATCACAAAAGGATTCAATGGGTAGAAGATAAGTAAGCACAAATGATTATAGCGTTTCTTTCTGTAAACTGTTTACTGTTTTGTTTTCTTTTGTCCGCGTATCAATGAAAGAAAAATATTTTTCTTTCCCATATTCAAGATATGGCCCGTTAACACACTTGTCAGTTTCTTTAAAAGCTGTCAGCGTATTCACTTTCCTTGAAATCTGGGCTTAGAGCTTTTCTTTCCGAATGAAGGCATTGCCGCTCGCACATCCATTTCGTAATATATGGCGACGCAATTTATAACGCCTCATACTTCGTTTGGTGAATCACTATCACCGCCATCCAATGTGGCCATCCTGGCCAAAACAGGACAAGCGCTCTAGAAAAGGTCGAAAGACTAGAAAAACTAGAAAGGATCGGGGGTTCGAGATTGCATACGCAAGCGTCGAAGATGTGGGAAATGGACAGAGGTTATTGATGTCGGAGGATCGCAGTAGGACTCAAAGACTTCATACAGCCTCATGATACTAACTTAGTCAAGCGATAATTGATACGTTTGACAGAACCTGACAGGTTACAGAGCCGTTGCTATACATTACTTGAAACCTGACACAGCTATACGCACAAAAGGTTCATTTCTGCCAGCTTGCGGTTTTTGCGCTGGTCAATATTATGAGGTCAAGTAAGAATTAAAATCCTGTATCCTGCGCTGTTCCACTTGCGAATCCCGCATCCCAACCCCATAAAAACACGAAATCCCGGTCCCGCTCGTAATTGTAATTCCCGCTTCCCGCCCCTGTTTAGCTCAAATCCCGAATATCATGGCGAAAATAAGCCAAATCCCGCATCCCGCCAAACCTATTGGGGACCTATTTGGGCTAATCGGAGGGAAAGGCTGCACTTCGTGTAGCCTGAATAGCGCTGCGGCCAGCCTGAATATCACTTAGGTTAGCCAAAATAACGCTCTGGTTAGCCTGTTTACGGTTGGTTACCTCTCGATAATGGAAATGCCAACTTAACACAGTTAAAAAATCTGCATTCTGCAGTCTACCCGCAGTGAACATGCGCATTTTACTACTGTTCTGCAGTCTGCGTTTCAGTACACGGACCGTATCCTAAATTGTTGAGTTGATTGAAATTTGACTCCGGGAGTAAAACGAAACCGCCACATGCGTTTATCTGATTGGAGGAGTGCTGTCGAATGAAAGCTGGTTTCCATTAGGGCATAAACAGGAGCAGCGTGCCGGAATAGAATGTCCGAAACAAATATTTATCACGGTTTTTGGTGCTAATATTGCTACATTTATGATTCAGAGACAAAGAAGAACAGTACAAAACATTCAGTTCGAGCCTTGTAGTATTTTAAACAAGACAAGTTTAATTTAGCCGTCCTTTTGTGTCGGCGCAAATACAATTGATAGATCAGATAGATAAAACACAAAGCATCGCTAAAGGACCGTAAAGGCGAAGACAATAAATGCTCGTCGTGGGCTCCTATTGAATGAATGAATGAATGAATGAATAGTTCACTGTGCGATAATAGTGAAGATATCAATGGCGCCACCTGTATTATTACTCTGACCATGCTCTGACAACCTATGATCGTGGGTCGTTTTGATCAAGCGTGAAATTTCGGCTTGATTTTCATTTTTGAATTGGTTGTTTGACGGATACGCGATATGCGATTCTATTAACTGCTGAAACAAAGAATTCTTTTGTTCCATGGACCGGAACTTTGATTTTGCAAACTACGATAAACATAATATATAGATTTAGGCCAGCCTAAAAGCGGAGCTCCTCAGTTATTTTTCGGAATGTTGTTACTAATGAAAATAATCCAACATGTATGAGGTAAATTGCGAATGATTTAATAGTTTCAGC
>Ga0126338_10000738_pt1 | contig 18942 bp, 20 predicted proteins | sample OrbCmetagenome_2_FD_92529 | JGI IMG/M metagenome (GOLD analysis project Ga0126338, IMG submission 92529) | Coral microbial communities from Petempiche,Puerto Morelos, Mexico - Orbicella C C metagenome | ecosystem: Host-associated > Invertebrates > Cnidaria > Coral | place: Petempiche,Puerto... | reverse complement strand
TCCACCCAAACAAACCCCAAACAGAGAGGGAGAGAGGAAAAAAAAAGAAAGGGAGAAAAGGGGGGTTATTTAAAATATAGGTTTGGTGTTTTTTTTTGTGTTTGGGGGGGGGGGGGGGGGGGGGGGGGGGGGGGGGAGAGGAAACGCGAGAGTGGCTTCGTTGTAATTGGCCCAAAACAAGTGGTCAGCCATCTATTGAACCCTTAACGCGTAAGTTCATTGAAATGGTCGTTTGAAGTTTGATAGCAAAATAACTCTCATTGTAGGGTTTACTGTGACTGTTCAATGGTTGTTTATTGGATCTTTATACTAAACTACGGCCGGCAAACCGTAGAAACACTGCAGCGAAGTTTAACCCGTCATAAGTGCTTAACGCGGAATTTTTATTCTTGCATACTAATTGTGATTTTCCTTACAAATTTCCAAACGTTCGTTAAATTTTTGATTTCTGAAGATGTGGGAGTTTGACAATGCATTGGTATTGCTGAGCGAAATTGTGCAGTAATTACACGTAGGAATGTAGTTTAAAGTCCTCGAACTCCTCGAGGTTCGAGGAGGCTACAATAAACACTTTTTGCGTGGAAAATTAAGTTATACTGATCTTGAAAAAGATTTTTTGACGCTCTTTATTCAATTTCTTGTTTAGCGCTTAACGTTTCCACAAGGCAACTTAATTGAAGAGGGTTCAAGATTAGTTTTTTTTTTTATCAGCATAAAAAGATCATTCGTTTTAGAGAACAAGTTTGCTCTCTTTTATCTGACGTATCTTTTTACGTTCAGCCGTTCGTGACATGTCAAAGTTGGGCAATCTCTTCCTTGCTTCAATTACTCGCTAATCATTTGATGCAAATTACAAACAATGCTAACAACACATATTAACATATAATTAGCAGGGCGTAAGCCTTTCTAGTTTTAATCTCAACGAAAAAAAACCCTTGTGTTTTGTTGTCTTGAGCAGTCACGGCGATTCGCTGCTGTTTGTGTTGTTGAAATGCAAGTGGTATTTGCAGTTGGTGAGAAGTGTTTGGTTTCACGCCTTTCCAGATCAATGATATCTCTGTATGCTTGATCAAATCATCTCCTTTGAGACTTAAGCCGCTTTGACACCAGTAATAATTAAATACCATAACAGGTATTTTATTGTTATATTCGTCCAACATCTAAAAGATGACAAGCGCTTGCATTTCATGAATAATTTAAGCCGCTCGCAGTTTGAAGGGCTGTTGTGGTTGAAGCGGTCCAAATTTCGTGCCAAAACAGATGCATAACGTGCAAAACGAACGCCAAAAGACACAGAACTTAAGCATGCATGAAAACGGATTGAAAGAGCATCGATTTTACCGAAGGAAATCTAGCAGGGTTTGTGGAGAAGTATTTGTTGTTCCATCAAACGTGGTCCCGAGTCTTGGCTTCGTACGTGAAGACTTCATCCTGGTAATTATAACCTTGCCATTGTTGTTGGAGTGCCGCCGACAGTGATCTGTGTGTGTGCTTTCTATTTCTCGATGGTGTCAACCGTTAGATCTCTGCTTGAGGTTAACCATCACTGTGGTTGACTTACAAGTCACAGTTGTCTCGGCCCGAAGATCCCGAGTCTACAGGAATTTAATTAATTAACGAGCATTGTGTGGAGTCCTTTCGCCTTCAAGTCTCTTGTATTTCCCGCCTTTATCGCTCGAAAGTGTTTAAAAAATTTTCGCATGGCGCGGCGTTTTATTGCCTTGAAATAAAACTTGTGTTACTTGTACTAACGGCGTTGGTAACAGGTGCCTTTGGTAAAGATTACGTTACATTTTTGTTCGCTCGCACTATTTGGGTGTCAACCTTATCGTGCAAGTAAACTAAATAATATATCTCTCTATCCTAAGCGATATCACTGAGTGGTATTTAGCTGTGTTATATCTCGAGTAGTGTGAAAAGATTTGTTTGTTGTTATGTCTTCTAAGGTTTGTGATTATTATTACTGGAGAGGCCCCACTGGTCTTTATGATTCCACTTCGATGAAATGATCTTAAGTTCGGCTGTACTTCTGTTTACTTTACTTTCACCTAGAACTAGCCAGCGTAACTGTTAACTGTTAAGCGAGCTTACTGTCATTAAAGCAGGGAGAGCAGCAAAGTTTTGGTCATCCCGTCATCGAGAAAGACAAACCGCGGGATTAGCATAAGACAACGATACACGGGAGATGATCACGAGAAATGCGTGACCAGACGTGTGTGTCTCAAGCGGTTAATTAAATTTTGATGAATCTTTAATACCAAAGCAATTTGTTTCTTTCTTGGCAAAAGGTTCTCAAAGATGACATCACGAAGCACAGGGCACTCTTCCAAACAGCCGAGAATGCGGGACAGAAGTTGATAGAAAGAAGTCAAGAGGATCCAGCAGTTGTGGCCGATGTTTACAGTAAACTTTACAAGGTGCGCACTGCACTGGACAAACTCTCAGCTCGAGCAGATCAGCGTGTCGGTCGACTGCAGCATGTTCTGCTGCAGAGTCAAGAGTTTCACGTTTCCTTTGCTGAGTTTCTGGAGAAACTGGGTCGAGTGGAAGAACAGATTGCTCTCCAGGCCTCAGTGTCTGGAGTGTACAGCACGGTCAAGGAGCAAAGTCAACAGCAAAAGGTAAGCAAAGAGACAATGTTTGTCTTTTGCAGCCATGGCTCTTTTCTGAATGTAACTCTGTCCTTAGTCGCGTTACATTTGAACAGGCAAAGTGTAAATAAATGCCTAGCACTTGAGATCTTTGTCGTTACCAAGTCCCTGCATACTTATATTTGATATTTCAGTGGAATCCCGATTTTTCGAACCTTCAAGGGAAACGAAAATTGGTTCGGAAAATCGGAGAGTTCGAGAAATCGGGGGTAAAATTACAGTGTTCGACTGAGGAGAGGGAACGACTTTTTTGGTTGGAGTTATCGGGAGGTTCGAGAAATTGGGATTCCACTGTGTTTAGAGATATTTTTTCCTACTTCACCTCCTGCCTGGACTATACGACTGTACTTTATTGTTTGTATTTGTAGTTAAGTTAAGCTGTTTGTTTGTATGAATAAAACTGTTGTTGTTAGTAACGATCGTATTTTAAATATCATGTTCTCTTAAAAGTCTGTGTTTTGCACTTGACGTCTCACTTTCCAACGGTTTGATGTAGTGTTTTATTTTTCCTTAGCCCGTTAATGACACCATTCAGCAGCAAGAGCCATTGTTTGAGCAGCTTGTTCGAGCAGGACGAAATGTTTTGGACACATCTGAACCCGGCCCGGATAGGGACGCTCTTGAGGATAAACTAAATGATGCTACACAACGGTGGGAGACGGTCAAAAAACAGACCGCTGACCGACAGGAACAGCTAGATCAAGTGCTGCCACTTGCAAAAGAGTTCCACAGTGAAATTCAGGACATTACACCATGGCTGAATGAAGCTGAGAAACGCCTGCAGGCTGTAGAACCAGATTCTTGTGACCTAAGATCCATTGAGAAACAGCTAGATACACTAGATGAACTGAAGAAGGAGATTGCCGATCGCAGACCAATTGTTGAGACCGCGAAAGAAACTTCTTCATCTCTGTCGAACAGTTGTAGTGCAGACAGGTATGTAATCGAAGGAGAAGAGCAAGATGTTAGAAAACGCTTTGATAATTTGTCTGCGGAAGTACCCAGGCTTGAAGACAATTTGTCAGCTTTGAAAGACGCTTTAGAAAAATACAACAAGACTTTAACTCCTACTGAAGAACTCCTAGAACGCACAGAAAAGGCACTGGCTTCCCGCGAGCCTACTGGTATAAATGTGGACAAAGGTAAAGACCAACTCAAGGCCGTCGAGGATCTTTCATCGTCGCTTAGAGCCGCCGAACCCGATGTAAACGATCTGAAGGAAGCTGGTGATAAACTGACATCTGCTATGGATCCGAAATCCGCTGAAGTCCCTCGCGTGAACCAGGAAGTGGATGCTGTGACCAGACGATACAACGACCTGCTGGAAAACTTGAACAATGAAAAAGATCAACTCGAGAAAGAAACCGAGAAAGCACTGAAGTTCCAGGATGCTTTGCACAACCTAGAGGAGTGGTTACCTAGGGTGGAAGAGGCTGTGGCAGCTCAGGAACCAATCAGCAGCGACCCGGAAGTAGTTAAACAACAGCTCCAACAGGCAGAGGTCAGTGATAGTTTTGAACGTTATTAACATCTGAATTGTCACAACTCTCCCTAATCACTAACAATGTATGGGGCAGTGGATTCTTGAAACGTAGTGTCTTCATCAGCTCATTAACGCTTTATGCTTAACAATATCAAATGCTTGGTAGAGAATTTTTCAAATTGAGTTCTCCAATTGGTTAGAAAATACTCGTGCAACTTGCTCTTAGCAATCAACGTCGGTAAAGTAACCTAGTGCCTCTCACCTTGCAGGCTTTGAGAGATGAAATCGCGAAAAACAAAGCCTTTTTAGACACACTGGAGGACACAGGCAAAGAAATCATTGCAGATAGCAGCGAAGATCCCCAAGTGGTGCGAGATGTCAGAGGTGAACTGAACAAGATCGTTTCGCCAGTTGAAGCAATTCTCCGTAAACTTACTGAACGTCAAGTCAAACTACAGAATGCTCTACTGCGCTCACAGGAGTTCCAGGTACAAACTGATGTTCGCTTGCAGAACCTTTGTTCAGTTCTTGTACTACACGCATTTCTTTACCAAAAGTTTCATCTTAATTTTATGATAAAAAAGTGGGGGTGACCGTGCTCATTTTTGAGTTATTAGCACTTAAAGCTAAAGCTAAGGGTCTTTTTAATAGGTTGTACTGTTGCTATGGTAGTCTATCATGCTATTTAGATAACCATTATTGCTTCACCAATGGCTTGGCATTTATGTGATACCAATATTGTAACATCACTTGATAAACAGTCCTAGTATTCATCCGTGAAAGTGTAGCTCTTGGAAAAGTGTTGGAAACTGTTGCCAGGCTCCTTTAACTGACGTGAAATTTAAACGTTTTAAATAGCACTTGTAAGACATTGTGTTTGTTTCAATTATTGTGTTCTTTTGAAGGTTTCTTTCGACGAATTCATGGCCAAGCTAGACGCTTTTGAAGAACAACTGGCAAAGCAAGAACCCATTTCCGCTTTGCATGAAACCGTGCAAGTTCAGCGGCAAGAGAACGAGGCGTTGCAAAGAGACCTGGCTTTACAAGATCCAGTGTTTGAGAAACTTGTTCAAAACGGACAAGGAGTTGTCGACGCGTTGGAGGATGCGCCTGAAAGGGAAGCCATGGAGAAGAAGGTCGCTGAATTGAAGACGAGATGGCAAGATGTGAAAGACAAGGTTGGCGATCGTCAGAAGCAACTGATTAAGGTCGAGAAAGAAGCGCTGAAATTCCGTCAAGAAGCTGATTCCTTGTCATTGTTGCTCGGGGATGCAGAAAAACAGGTGGACGAGTTTGAACCGCTTACTGTGGACATAGAAAGCATCGCCAAACAGAAAGAACTTGTGCAGCAGATTACAGGAATGGTGGACAAGCTCAAATCCGATGTTCGCGACGTGGGAGGAAGCGCTGATGAACTGAAGGAAGACTCGCAGAGAGATGAACCTGTTGTGCAGGCAGAGGTTGAAGACTTTGTGGCAAGGATCGAAAAATTGTCAGCTTCCTTAGACCAGAGGGTTGAACAACTGTCTGCAATAGAGGCAGCGTCACATGACTATCACGTGACTGTAAAGAAGGTGGAGGATGTATTTAGCGAGGCTTTTGATGTTGTTGATGCTCCAGTTGTGTGTGCAACAGACACTGAATCAGCCAGTCAACAGCTTGCCAAGATCAAGGTATACCTCCATCTCTTTCCGTTTAGAAAGCGCCAATATGATCTGCCGTTATGTTGAGTAATCGGCGTTCTTTTCTCAGTTTCATTGCAGATCGTTGCGACAGGCCTAGTGCATACATATATTTCATGTTACATTCAAGAAATACAAATTACCTCGCTTGTTTTCAGTAGAATTCTTAGTTCATGTAAACCAAAGCCGAATGTCGAAATCCACCAAGCATACATGTATCATGGGTTTAAATCAATTTATGTAAGGAAAAAGTGGCCTGTTTTCTTGCAAAATTTTTTCGATTCTAAAATTCAAGGCATGTTTGCATAGATCTGTCCTCTTTGCTTCAGTTACTTGTCAAAGTAACTTAAAACAATTTAATCAATTCAATTTAAGTGATGTAATTTCTTTTTATGCGTTTTTTTTTTCTTCCTTACAAAGCACTATCGGTTACTTTACATATCTATGTATTAGCTAGGAATTGGAGGAATAAATAAATAAAAATAAATAAATAAATAAAGTAACCTAAAACGATTAAATCTAGGATCTTGCGATAGCTTTGGTATCAATACTCCTATTTAGCGCCTAATTTGAGAAGTGGTTATTTTACGTGTTATTTATTATGCCTTTCAGGAACTAACTGCTGTTCTCGATGACCACGCCCCGGAAGTACAGAACGTAGGTCACAAGGGAGAGAGCTTGCTACAACAGGTCCATGACTCGTCACCAGACCATGCAGTCGTCACCGGCAAAGTTGCCGACGTCTCGCAGAAGTTCCAGGAGCTGCAGCAGAAGCTCAAGGCTCAAGAGGAAGCTCTCTCCAACAAGATCAAGGACACGGATGACTTCAACGCCAAGGTTGACGAGCTCGATACTTGCATACAGGACGCTCGTGAGAAGCTCGCTGCTGTTGGACCTGTCAGCACTGATCCTACAACTGTAGAGAAACAACTGGACCTTGTACGGGTGAGTAATAAGCCTAAAGAGTGCCAAATTTCAAACTAAAAAAATATCAAAGTAAAAAATATTTATATTTGTGCGTATTTTGCTGGATGCTGAAAAACAACAGACGTACTGCTCAGTAGCTTTCAGTAGTTACACGCTAGGTTTTCCTCTTCAGGCGTTAAAGTAAGAACAACCTTGCACAGTAAAATACAATTCAGTGCCACATTTGAAAGGTCACACACTCGGGTTACATTTTGCTGACTAAAGAGTAAGACTTGTACAGCATAATAAACGATAGCAAGAAATGAAAGTACTGTACAACAACCAACTTTTATTTGAATGGTCACACACAAGAGTTTCTTCCACAAACCAAGAACTGGGAAACGTTTGGCAGAGCAAATTGAACAGTACCATTTGAAAATTAATGCTCAATAGCTTTCATTTTAAGAATAGTTATTTATGTTTGGTTATTTGTACGCTGACGTCGTGTTATCTTTTCTATTTCTTAACCGTTGCTATTATTTATCAGGCCTTGAAAGCGCAACTGGAAGAGAAGAAACCAACACTAGAAGATGCCCAGGGCTTGTGCGATAAACTGACAGATCAGAACAAGGATGAACCGCTAGTTGTGGCAGCCATCAAGAACAAACTTGACAAAGTGGAGTCTCCATATGAAGACCTCAGGGCCAAGATCACTGAACTGGAGGGCAGATTGCAGGCAGCTCAAATACGCTCCCAAGAATTCGATGTTTCATTCAGCGACTTCAAAGATAAGCTTCAGGACATGGAGGAACTTACAGCAAATCTTCAACCTGTATCGGCCGTGTATGATACACTCAAACAACAGAGGAGTGACGATGAGGTACATGTAAAATCGCAACAGAATACTGTGCAATTTCCGTTTGACATAAGCTGGACTGGCCACTAAGTCAGTCGTAAACTTTGAAAGGCCACGTTTTCAGATAGGTAAATCTTTCAAAGAAGCCTGGTTTAGTTTATTCAGTCTATCAACAGACCCTCTATTTTGTCTTGAGTTCGTCGAGACCGCGAGCTTGGCGAAATATTAGCCCGGCGTTGCATCGCGTCTAAATATTTTTCTTGACGTAGCAGTTTTATGCTTGCCACCTTCCACTAACAGTGTGTAAATTTAACAGGGTAATTAGTACGCTACTTTTAGACTCGGCATGACTACGTTACGTTTTTTTTTTTTTTTTTCAATGAAGAGCAAGTTGTCCACGAAAACGTTAGTTTTGCAACGTGCAAAATAAGAGAAAATAGATGCCATTTTGCTAACATACGGCTGTAAAGCTAGTTTAGCATTCAGAAGTGCGATATATAGAAACAAACTGAGGGCTTTTGAGGGTAAAAGCTAGATTTGTTTAACTTTGCAACTCGAACTTTTGGTGTTAAGTAGCTTCTTCAAACCCGAAAGAACAACTTCAATTTGTTGCTTACAGGAACTACAGGAAAAGATCAGACACCAGGAACCTGTGTTTGATCAGCTTATGAAAAATGGCAGTGGTCTTCTTGAAAGCGCGGAGCCTGGAGCAGAAAAAGACGAACTCGAAAGTAAACTCGCAGACGTTGAAAAGCGTTGGAATGAGATCAGACAGAACACCGCTGAACATGTAGCTCGCATTGATTCAGCTCTTCCTGAGGCAGAAAAATACAACGAATCAGCAAGCAGTCTTGGGCCGTGGCTTACAGAAACTGAGCAAAAACTAGCCTCACTAGAACCTATCGTAGCTAGCAAGGAAACTGTAGAGAAACTAAACAACACCGTGAGATTGCTCCGTGAAGATATCGACAAGCACAGACCTGAGAGAGACGCGGTTAGCGAGAAATCAGAAGCTGTGATAGAATTGACTGAGGCTGACGGAGATATTGTCAGAAGCGAGGCTCAAGATGCTGTGGAACGATACGACGAGTTAAACACCGCTTTTGCCACCGAAGAGAAAGAACTGCAAGAAGTTTTGGAATTGTTAGATCAGTATAACAATCTAATGGAGCCTGTGGAAAAAACAGTTGAAAAAGTCGACGCCGCTCTCGAGTCCCAAGGACCAATTAGTGCTGACGTAGCAAAGAACAAGGAAGATCTCGACAACATAAAGGTAGCCTTGAATTTTTGTTATCTGACCTAAATGTATCACAGATTTACTGTGTCGTAGAAATAATGCATAGTAGGATTAGCTACCAACAAACATACAGTAGCGGGAATTTTGGTAAAGAATTTATTTTTTGGCCGGAACTAATAATTCCAATAGTCCAAAACAACAGATATCCTTGCTTTTTGTTTTTACGTTTCGTTACCTACTACGAAAGAACAAAATGACGACTTGTTTGCGGTAGTTTCATTGGCTCACTGGCAGAAGCATTTCGTGAAATTAGTCGTTCGTAATAAAGCTTTTTCTTTTTTTTCATTCATTTTTGAGTTTTCTAAGCTGCCAACAACCGTTGCTCTTGTCTAATTCTTCGCTGTTTGCCTTTCTTTTACCAACCAGGCGCTGATCCAGCAGTTGGAAGACATGAAGGAAAACTTCGACAAGGCAGAGACTAGCGGACAGCAAACTGTGGACGTCATCTCTGCTTCAAACGGTGATCCTTCACTAGTCCAAGAAGAACTTGCAGCAGTTAGCCAAAAGTATCGTGCTCTCCTAGGTCAAATAAAAAACAAACAAGCCCAGTTGGAACAGGCTATTGATCAAGGCACGCAAGTACAAGACAAGCTGGATGAAATGCAAGCTTGGACTGACGATAGTGACGGGGCCGTGAAAGCCTGGGAGCCAATAAGTACAGATCCTGTTACGGCACAGAAACAACTGGAGCAGTTGCAGGTCTGTATGGATTCTAAGTTCAGCGATAATTAATCAAACATAACGAATCCGTCTGTTTTGGCTAACACATCGCCTGTACGTTAGCCACTCAAGTTCTTAATTAAGCAAAAATGAAATGATTCATGCGAGCTTGTGCGGGAAGTCGTTCTATTCACTCAAGTTTACGATGTTTGTGAATTGTTTAAATTATTGAGTGGGTTACAAACAGAAGTTGCAGTTTACTTCGGTTGTAGCAGATATCAGCCTAGCTTGAGGATGAAACAAGCTTTTTATGTAAATGATACTTGATATACAGTAAAATGCTGAGTACTCTCAATGGAACTTGACAGAAAGCCTGAGAAAGTGGTGTTTCCAGATTGGTTTTTGGAGCAAGGTAATCTGGCTCAAGATAGCGATGTTCTCCTGTTCTAAAGCCTAAGGACATAGGTCCAAGAAAATATCTTCCTATTGCAAATTTATCTTTTACTCGTGCCATTGCATTTGGTATCCTACCATGCCAGCGTTTTGTATTGTTTTATAGAGAAACGTTGTAATGCATGCACTAAAAGTTCATTTTAATGGTAGGCGCTGAAGGATGATCTTGAAAAACAACAAGAAAATCTGAAAGACAGCAAGACCTTAGCAGAGAGTCTGCTGTCTGCCAGTGAAGATCCAGTGTCTGAAGCCGAACTACAAAGCCGTATATCCAGAGCTGAACTCGACTTGAAACAGCTTGCTGAGCAGATTGAAGAGCGGGAGAATCAGCTTCAAACTGCGCTTACTCAGTGTGGCCAGTTTGAGACTGATTTTGATGATTTCTTACGCTGGCTAACCAAGACGGAAAGAACTGTGGCTAAGCTTAGACCGATTTCTGCTGACGTAGCGACTGTTCAAGATCAGAAAGACAGTTATCAGGTAGGTATAAACTAATGTTTTACCTATTTGCTTGTTTGTTTTTCTCTCTTTCTTTGAAAAGTTTCAGTTCAACCGCCAGACACCGATTACGAAAAACGAGATCTAAATTTCGCTATTCCTAACTTACCTTGTTTAAGATATATCACTGCTGTTTTATTTATTTCTTTTTTTATGAATGGAATGCAAACAGGTCTCCAGCCGATTTCATTTTCTGTTTGCCGTTTTCCTGTCAAAACGGCGCCGAGTGCCTCGTTCTTTTTCAAATTTTAGTGTTAACAGAAAGCTCGGCTCTTTCTTCTTATGTGATTTGCCTCCTCCGTGAGTGATAGATGGGGTGATGTGATAATTCGTTTTCCAGACAGAGTAAAGAATAAAACAATATGGTTTGGATAAGGTGGGGTGTCATCCGAGAATTATCAATTTGTTAACCTCTTTGTCGATTAGAACTTTAACCAGGGAAAAAAAGAGAATTGAAACTATTGAGTTTTATGTGAAAAGCTTTCAACAAAACTGTGTCATGTGTCAATTATTTGCATCATATTTAATGGCCTCGTGTACTTAAAACATTCCAGGACATCCACCAGGAGATTAAAGACAAAGAACCAACTTACATGGCCTTGATGGCAGCCGGAGAGCAGCTGAAGGAAACAAGCCAACTACCCGCTGACCGAGATAACCTGCAGGAAAAACTCGACAACATGAGCCAGCGGTGGACAGAGCTGAACGAAGCGTCAGATGACCGCACCGCCAAGTTGGAACAAGCAGTAAAACTGACTAATGAGTACCAGGAACAGCGCGGCCACTTTGTACCGTGGCTGGACGGGGCTGAAAGGAGAGCGGACGCTATATGCTTGACCTGTGATCCAAAAGCCCTTGAATCCTGCAAGCAACATGTCGAGGTAATTTTACAGAGTAAAATTAACCGTTCAGTCTAGCATCGCTTTAGGCATGATTAAATCTGCATCGTTTGAAATGGTAAATGCCAAAAGGAACGTTGCCTAGGTTGTAGTTGAATTTTATAATTTATTGTACATTGTGTGAAATTGAGAACTTTCGTTTCCTGCAGGAGTTACAGCAAGATGTTGAGAACCATTCAGATCCACACGATGAACTTGACAACACAGCACAGGCAGTCACTCGAGTTTGCGTTGAAGAAGTGAGCGCTGTCGAGGATGACATCCAAAGCGTGGACAAACGATGGAACGACTTGAGCAAAAACCTTCAAAGCAAACACTCAGACATTGAAGCTTTACAAGGCCAGCTGCAGGAATATAAAGTTGCCATTGATGGAGTTGATGAGAAAATATCTGCTGTGGAAACTGATCTTAACGTGGAGAGAACACCTGTCTCTGATGTGAAGGAGGAGAAGAAACACATTGAGAAGCTTGAGGCGTTAAAAGAACAACTAGAAGAGCTGAAACCAGAGTTTCAGTCGGCTGTTGGAACAGGTAATAATATTCAGGAAGGTAACCCGAGCGCTGACACAGCCGCTGTTGAATCAGAGAACAAGAAGTTAGAAGACCATTACGCTGAAGTACAGGACAAGCTGGTTGACGCGATCGACAAAAACAAAAAGGTGCTTGCAGACCTGGAGGAGTACTGGGAACAAGAAGCCAAGCTAGAGGAGCAGGTTAAGGAGACTGAGGTCAAATTGGAAGAAAATAAACCCGCGGTGATGGATGCTGAGAAACTTAAAGAACAACTGGAGAAGGCAAAGGTACGCAGTCTTGTTCTACTTTTCAAACAACTTTCAATTAATTTTAATCTGTAAGACATGTACCTCTCTGGACCCGCTATTGTAAACACTACCTCTGGCTAGGGAATTGTTGTGACTTGTTATCAATTGCTTTAAGAACCAATGAAATAACTCCTTCCGAGCTAGTGGGCCAATAAGGGGAATATCATCTATCCACCAGTTATCCACTAGTGCTTCTTGTATCCGCTTGACCTGTGACGTTAAAAGTACCCCTGTTTCTCTAACCCTGACAACGGTTGCATTGAGAGCGAACTGTTTTCATGTCATAGCAAAGGCAGCTGGCGATTGCGTCAGTGGTAGCGAGTGTAATCATTATCAAGAAACCAGCTTTTTTTGAAGGGATCATGACTGATGTTTCTTGTCTATCTCTTAGCTGCTGAAGGCAGAAGTAGACGATCTAAAGCCTGATTTTGACACAGTTAACAAGCAAGCTCAAGCGCTGATCTCCGCTGGCCTTGGGTTTGATTCGGCGATGGTGAAACAAATGTCTGACACTGACAAGCAGTGGAATGACGTCAATGACGCCGCAGCCAATCAGCAAGCGGAACTCGAGAAGGCATTGCAACAAGTGGAAGAATTGCAGGAAGCATTACGTCAGGCAGACCAGGCCATGAGTGAAACTGAAGACAAGGTCAAACAGCTGCAACCGATTGGCGCTGATGTGGACACGATAAACCAGCAGTTGGAGGACATCAAGGTCAGAAAAACACTACAGGCATCGCTATGTGTTTACTCTTTCAATGTCAAGAGGGCAAATTGCTTCAGTATTGAGTAGAAAAAAATCGCTTTGCAAGGCACCATATAAATGCACTGTTCAAGTTTCATTTGAATGTTCTCATACAAGGATTTCCTTCTAGGACTACAAAGTTAAAACTACCTTATTATAGACACGAGAAACAGTGCTACACGAAGACCACAATCGCAACGTTTTACTCTGAGAGTGAAAGGGTTGATTATACAGTGGGACCTTGGTATAACAAAGGGCCGAGAGACTGACAAAATATTTTCGCTATTAAGAGGTTCGTTAAATCGAGGTTCCACTGTAGCAGTACTCAGCATGTCGTATTAACTACCATTGACAAGGTTGTGTTGGTAATCTGGCGCGAATCCCGCGTTCTTAAAAAGTAGATCTTAATTTAATGTGTTTGTGACCTCGTGAACAGGATTTACAAAAGGAAATTGATGGACTTCAGGACCAGCTTGCAGCACTAAATGATCTGAAATACAAGATGGCCGTGGCGTATCCAGACGCTGACACCAGTGACATCGATCAGACCATAAGCGATCTAAACCAGCGACTTCTAGCCATGAATCAAGACCTTGGCAACAGGCAGACCAAGCTAGAAAACGCGCTGCTGGCCTGTGGCAAGTTCCAGGATGCTTTGCAGTCACTCCTTGACTGGCTAGCAGAGACACGTGAGCTGGTAGAGAATCAAGGTCCCATTGCTGCAACTGACCCCAATGTAATGAAGGCTCAGATGCAAGAACAGAAGGTAAGTACCGATATAAAAGGGGTCTGCTGGTGTGTCAAGATTATCTTTTTAAACTGCTCGTGCTTTTATTTGCTGATGCTGGATGATGAAATAATGAGTTATTCTGTGATGCACGGAATCACTTCTATCTCGACGTGAAACTCAAAATAGCAGTATTCTTAAGAAGAAAAGCATCAAAGGGGTAATTTTAAACCATAAAAGAAGGACGGATTTTCGATTAATATAAGAATTTTTCAACTACAGCTGTTTACCCGAATGATCGCTGACCGAGCGCCTGCAGTGAAGTCGTTACAAGAAACTGGCGAAGAAGTTCTGAAAACTGCTGATGATGACACCAAGGCGCGTATAGAAGAAGGGCTGGCAGATGTCACACGTCAATGGGCGGAGCTTAATGACATGACAGACACCAGGAAAAACGCACTGGACGTTGCCATGGAAGCAGCTGTCAAGTTTGATGGACAGCTTGCTGATGCCGATAAGAAGATAGCCGCTGCTGAGGAAGAACTGCAGGCTCAACAACTGGGTCAGAAAGCAGAACCTGAACATATCCAAGAAGAGGCGAAAAAGCTGCAGGTAGGCATAAGACAGTTTTAATTTTAGGTTCCAATGCAGATTCTTTCAGTAGATGACAACTTCTTATAAATCAGAAATTTAAAATCAAGATTAAAATCTGCTTTGTTACTCGGCAAAAGATTCTTAGCTGGGGCAATGTGGCTTGGATTTGATTTCTGTCTGTAGTCATATGTGGTCTGAGTTTGTTGGTAGTTCTCTCGCCTTGTTCCGGGGGGGTTTTCTCCGAGTCTCGATGATCAACGTTTCGGACTCTCTCGCATGAAAACCGGCTACCACTGATGCGACTATGTTTATTTCTTGATTTATTTTTGTCTGAACATCTTGCTTCACTCTCGGTTTGACAGGAGTTGTGCCAGGAAATTGACAGCCTTGAGTTCCCAGTCCAAGACGCAACACAAGCTGGCGAGGAACTCATGTCCCATTGCACCGACGGAGATAAAGACTTAGTCCGTGACAAAACAGACAAGCTCTTGCAGCGTTACAAAAAGCTGCGTGACCAAGCTAATGATAGGAGGAAGGAAGCTGAAGATGCTGCTAAACTTTCGGAAGAATTCTTTGACGCCAAAGATCAGTTGATTGCTTGGTGTGACGACACTGCAAGTAAACTGGAAGCGGCGAAAGATGAAAGTGAAAATGTTCAGCAGGAGATGCTCAAGGTTCGTGATCAAGGGATTTTCCTTTAGTTGAGATCATCGTTTACGAATAGAATATCACCTGAAACCAATAGGGTAAAGAGTTTGGGAGGGTTCGAAGTTAATATGAAACCGAGCCGCAAGCGAGGATTTACAGAACTACTAATAAGAAATCGGGATTCGGAATTCTGGCTTGAAGGAATCTAAACAGTTTGCCTTTTACATTAGCTGCACTCGTCTTTTTCTGTTTCATAGAAGATCTAACAAAACGACATGTTAATGTACGATTAGTTGCTAAGCTATGTGCTGCGTGTTTGTTGCAGGATATCCAAAAAGCTCTAGCAACTAAGGAACCAGAAGTGTCCTCGTGTAGAGAGATGGGTGACAACCTCAAGAAATATCTCATCGACGACGAGAAGCCGAAAGTAGACCAAGCTCTGAGCGAGGTTGATGAGAAATGGAACTCATTGCAAGCAGAGGTCGACAAGCTCGCTAAGAAGTTGTTTTCATCTCAGGAGCGCGTTGAAAGCTTCCAACTTGAAGTGAACGAGCTGAAGACATGGCTGACAGATACAGAAGGGACGCTGTCCAATATGGACCCAGTGGGTGTGGAACCAGAGAGAGTTAAACAGCAACTTGGCGATCAGGCGGTGAGTAGCCTCGCCTTGAGGACGAGATTGCATTGATCAATATATGTTAATCACTGATTGTCGTGTAGTCTTTGGTTACTTTTACCAATGCGGCTCACCTGACAAGCAAAGAATTGTCAGAACAATATAGAGCAATGCTTGTATGGCTGGCTTGCGACTCATCACCCAGTTACCAAAATTTCTGTAGATTTCTTTAGCCAATCTGATTTCCGATTTAGATAATTCAAATAGTTGGTATGAATTTTGATGCTGGCTGGAAAAGACGGGTTAATTCTTATCATTTCATATAGTGAATTTAGATCAGGTTCGTTTCAGTCGCTTCGTAATAAAACTATCATCTAAAACCGGATTACATTACATTACTGAAAATTGCGTTTTTGATTGCAAAAACCGGATTAAGCTGATAAGCTGAACGGAACGCTACATGTTCGTTTCTGGATATCTCGTTCAATGTTCTAACCATAACAGAATTAAACTTTTGAAGACATGATTGATCATTGCAGTTATGCACACGACTTCTAAAAACAGCTGTGAAGTTAAAACCTGAAAAAAATTCAAACATTCTTGTCTTCGTGTTTTGTTCTGTCTCCAGGCCCTCAATGCTAACGTCGCAGCGCATGAGAAACCTGTTAAATCTGTGTGTGAAAACGGCGACGCCCTAATAACAGTGCTACAAGACGACGAACAACAGACCGTTAAAGATGATATAGACAGCATCAAGACTCGCTACCAGAATGTGAAGAATGAAACATCAGCTCGACAAGCCTCGTTAGTGGAAGCTCTGTTACTGTCACAGCAGTTCAGAGACATTCACAAGGAGGTGGTCACCTGGTTAGATCGCTGTGAAGAAAACTTCCGCAAGCTGGACGATGGTTCAGTTGCAGAACTTCAGCAGGAGAGAATCAAGGTGAGGATGTTCAGGCCTTGTGCTTTATAGTTCAGTGCTATCGTACGCTATTTATAATGTACAATTTTTCAAATTCTGAACAAACCCTCTTAGTAATAATTTAAAAGGGTTATGCCCAAAAAGAACAACGATAATCGAGTTTAGAGAGTATGGACATCAGATGCGAACCTTGCTGAATTACTGTTCAAGATGCGTTACCGGTTACTTCGAGGTCCTTCCAATTCGTAACACAATCTTCCTCGAAAGATTGCGTGAGAAGCAAGAATAGCTATTCAAGGGTTCTTTTGGCTTCCCTTTGTTCATTTCTTTTAATGAACGATTTTTTTGTTGTGGTTGTTTCTTTTGTAGTCAATCCAGGAAGGCATCACTGCCCTGAAAGTTTTGATCGGTAATTTGGAAGTAACCGGTAATGACCTGGTCAAGCTGAGTGGTCCAGGTGAGGGATCCAGCTCGATTGAGGACAAAGTAGCGACTTGTCTTGAGCGCTATGAACGGCTGCAGAGGCAGACCGAGGAACGAGGAATAAAGATCGGAATGACGTTGGCACAAGAAGAAGAGCTACAGAACAGACTGGACGAGCTGCAGGCCTTGCTGGAAAGACGAAAAGAAGAGTTTGGCAATCTGAAGCCCATTAGCGTCCGACCGGATAAGATTCGTGCGCAGATTGAAGAGATAAAGGTAGGCCATTGTTTAGCAATGGAACGAACACTTTACTGTGAGAAGCGGAACTATCTCCTGTATTTTAAGATGACAATGAAAACACAATTCATTTTGCTCTGGACAATAAATATGTTTGGTAGAAAGCTCTTTTCTTCTTTCCGTTTTTTGGTGTATTCAAGAGACCAAAATAAAATTTTCCTATACCTTTTCCTAAAGGGACTTCAGAGTGAATTCGATCCTGAGAAAGAGTTGGTTGAAGAGGTCAGACCATTGGTGACAGCTCTGGTGAATGTAAATCCAGATACCAAAACATCATTACTCATGAAGGACAAGATGAGCAAAGTTTCAACGCTGGCAGCCGACACACAAACCTTGTATGACGAAAGGCTGAAAGCTCTTGAACTGGCCCTTGATGCTGGCGAGAAGTTCTGGACGGGCTTAGATGAGATCAAGAACATTCTGAAGGACGTACAGGATCATCTTGACTCGGAGGAACTCCCTGCCGCTGACCTAGAAGTTCTGGAGGAGCAGATTCATGATCACCAGGTGAGGAACTAATCTTGCTTTGTAAGCTAATCAGATACTTTGGCAGTACTAGCCTTTTTCAACCCTTTGGTTAGTAGTTAGGGCGCCGCGTATAGATCGGAATCAACCCGGAGAACGAGAATAAAAAAGGCGAGTTTCCCATCGTTTCCCTGGTTATTTTTGGTGGAATGGATGAAGACTGCTTTATCACTAAATGTGAGATTTCCAGTCGTTATGTGACATTGTCTCCTAAAATAGCATGGCTACGTCCTTCGTGAATGAAACCATTCCTCTGAGACAATTTATGGAGCTAGTTAAGGTTATATGTTCTTGACTAAGGAATGGTTCGGTCATGTGAACAAATCGCCTGAGATGTTATAACAAACCAAAGAGAAAGAAGGATGATTAGGATTGGGGAGGATTTGGACGGATTGCGAAAAGTGAAAATTGAGGTCTGATATTCAAGATGCGTTTTCTGTGGCACGGCTAGCTAATAAAAGCTACTAAAGGACCAGTTGAATCAGCAAACCTTTAATTTCATGTAATTTTGGTTGCGTAGGAGCTTCGCTCGGAGCTGGATGCACACAGTGAAGCAGTGAATGTGTTGTGCGAGGCCAGCCCTGTTCTTGTCGCGCATTGTAGCTCCAGTGACAAGCAGCTGGTACAAACAGAGCTCGCTGGGGTCACCTCACAGTGGGCAGACATCGAAAAGACGTGGAACAAGAGAGAAGCTGAAATGGGAGATGTCAAAGAAACTGCCACCCAATACCACAACACCCATGATCCTTTGCTGACTAAGTTGACTGACCTGGAACAGAGGCTTGCCGAGCAGCCACCTGTGGGGACTGACCTGGATATTGTCAAAGAACAACTGCAAGAGCAGAAGGTGACTGTAATGTGCTTAACTAATAAAAGTCGTATCATCCAGCATGTAATTTAGACCAATGAATGAGTTGTCAGTAATCGGATACCTGTGTTTGCGCGAAGAACTCTGGGATCGTCAGGGGGCAAACATTACTAGTCGCTAGAAGGAAATGTATGACGAAAAGTTGTTTCGAGGTATAAGAAAACGATTTTTGAGACAGATCAACGCTTTTTCGCCGTCGTTTTTATCGCGAATGGATTTGGGCAATGTTGATATGTGGAATATGTAAATTTTTGTTTGAATAACCGTGAAATATATGAGAACATCTACCGATAAACTCCGTTGCTTGCGTGAGGTTTATTGTGAAATTTACATCGCGTAATGGTCTGAAAATATTACAAAATTAATTAGGT
>Ga0126338_10000737_pt1 | contig 18945 bp, 4 predicted proteins | sample OrbCmetagenome_2_FD_92529 | JGI IMG/M metagenome (GOLD analysis project Ga0126338, IMG submission 92529) | Coral microbial communities from Petempiche,Puerto Morelos, Mexico - Orbicella C C metagenome | ecosystem: Host-associated > Invertebrates > Cnidaria > Coral | place: Petempiche,Puerto... | reverse complement strand
AACGCAAGTTTATCTCTATTCACCTTTAAATGGCAAGGAAAGTCACTGTAAGTAAATTCAATTGAGTTTTTTGAAGTTGTGAGAGTTTGTTTGGCTGTTTGTAGCTCGGCGCTGTAATGGCGCGTAATCCTGCGTGACTCTCGCTGTGCAATTTTAAGTAAAAAAAGAGTCCATTTCAGTCGAGTTTATCTCTCCGATCGTTGCCGTATTTGAGAGAATTTCTGTGGAATACACTTCACGAATTTCCTCACTATCTGCTACTCAATTTACGGTAGAAAATTCTGATTTCGAGTGATTCGCAACAACTGACAGAAATTGTTTTCGTAGTACACCTTCAAACTTTGCACAAAATTTCACACCGGAAAAACACTTTTAGAGAACTTAAATGGTGAACTAAATGCAACTAACATAGAGTAGTTCGGTATAAATCTGTTCTTTAATACATCTTTCTTTTTCTAGTATCTGAGTTACTCGCTCGTTCGCTCGTTAGATTTTTTACGAATGGTTTGTAGAGTCTGTAGACGGTGCGTAAGCCAATTCAATGACAAAGCTGCGAAAACAAACCCACTTGTAAGCCAATTCACCGCAAGAAAAAAAGATAAACATGTTATTGTCCGGCTTAGGGTCGGTCCGTATAGTGAAAAACTGTGACCTCGGGCTTGAAAGACCTCGGTCACAGTTTTTCACTATACGGACCTCCCAGCCGGCCAATAACATATATTTCTTTATTTGTGTCATGTGAACCGCTGTGAACCGTTGTCAACCGTTGTGAATCGTTGTAAAGCCACCTCAGGGCATATATTCTGCCAACAACATCAAGGACAGAAGCAGAAAATCTGTTTTTTTTTGGGTGGCAACTGTTCCCGAGAACTGTCGCATTGTCAACGATAACTTGTGTCATGCCAGACTTCTACTGCTGAGTTCAATCACTGGGTTTGTTATCAGTAAAATCACTCAGACAAATTTCGCGAATCAAAATCTACACGGACGTAAATTTGGGTCTTTAATTTGCCGACAAACACGATTTGTTGTTTTCTAACTTGTGTGGACTCAATCTGTGTTTAGCGAGACCACTAAAGCGGCCGCTAATACGCGGAGACTGGAAACGAGTCTGCGGAAAACTATTCTGCACTGCTCTTAAACCTCCAAATCCTGACCTAAACTACAACTAGACGGTTTCTATTGCAATTGTTATGGTATTTCAGTATTTCCAACACATATATAGTACATTTCTATTCATTTTCGCTGAAAGGCAATTTCAGACTGTAGCTCTAGGACAGAATTATATCAAGATTATCAGTGACAAGTCAAATTCTGTGGCTATTTTTTTGCGAATCCAGACAGATATATTTCACCGAATTTGCGAGGTAGACCAAAACCATGGCAATACACAAGATGATGGAAAATACTTTTTAAGACGATTTCTTCTCTCTAAAGCCTTCTGGGGCAAAATAGTGGAAAGTTGCCGATTGTGCAAACTCTTGTAACTTGAATACTCCCTAAAACATATCGCCAAAATTCCGGTTAATAGCAGAGCCGCCCATGTAAATTAACCTTATTCCCTCAAATAAATCCAAGGTATATATATAAATGATTATTTCCCCTTTTTCCCAAGACCGCTAGGAGGTTCTCAGGTTCAATGTTTATAAGCGTTCATAAATAAAAATAATTTTCTTTCAAAGCTATCCTCAGTCAATACATGATGATCATTATGCACACAATGAGATGAAAGAAAAGATATAGTATAAAGTTTTACGTGGCCCGTAAGTAAAGACATTTACTTGCGACCTGCGCTTTATCGTCAGGTTTTCTTTGCTGAATAATTAAGACCGCAAAGACGACACGATGCCACAGATCACACCCAGTTCTCAACGGAGAGTTAACCTGTAACGAAGCTTAAGATGATTTCAAAGGAAAATATTGAAAGAGAAACCTGTGCAATAATTCCCACTTGTAAACAATTCTAGAACACTAACGCTTAGTGATATAGGTGCCTTCGATTCGTTGGGCCAACATTAACAGACGGAGTTGAAAATAATAATTCCTGTCCAAAACCTGTCCCTCTTCCTTTTAGGCCCTTTGATAAGGGGTGAAGAAAGGACGTTTTCCTTAATGTGCTGTGAGTCAGTACAAGAGAAAATCAATCCAAATATACCAACTTGGTCTTCTTCGATCTAGTCTTGGCTGTGACTGCTACTGACCTGGTCACATTATGTAGAATAAAAAGAAACAGATCTACGTAGTTTATTTCAGCGTATACACCGTAGGTAGAAAATGGCGAACCTCAGTGAAACACGGCATCGTGATGTGTGTCGTGGCTAACTTGTTCCCATTACACAAATGCGTGACGAAACTTATTGTGGACGGCAAGCAACCAAAGCCAGTCACTGGCAAACCAAAGAGAACTCAACTGAACTGCATGTCAATGCAGAGTATCTGATGGTTTCTGTGTTCCTATATTACAGCTACAAAACTACACTCAGCTACATAAACAGACACACCTACAGTGACAAATGTTCGACAGAATAGAGTATTATAAGGTGACTGTTAGTACCAGGAGTAATTGCTGGGACGCTATAAGAATTACTCTGTGATGATTTTGTTTTCTGTTCAAATGGCAAGATGACAACACACCTGGTCCATATATAAGCCGGTTATCGCTAAACTTGCAGGATTAAAATTTAACCCACGTCATCAATTCCTTTTACGTGAGAAGCAACTTCCACTGCTAAGTTTAAGTTACAGTTTGAAAGTAAAGCTAGGGCAAAAACTTACGGAACAAAAAATCGTCAATAAGTGATACAACTGAAATGTTCATTGACATAAATCTTGGATTGTTGAAAGCCGATTAAACCCGTCCCTGAATTCTACAGATGGCATTATCTACCGGTTTGTTGCAAAGACGGTGACCCAAGTATGCGATATTTTCGTGATAGGTAGTTACTTTTTGTGTTCAAGAATGCGATTACTTACGATTTTGTTCTAGTGAGCCGTGGTTGGCGTAATTGTCTGCTCGCAAAACGTTTCTTGGACTATCTTTTCACATAAAAGAAGAGATATAGAAGGGGAATACCAACAGAAGAAAACAAATTCACTAAAAAAATCCAAGCAGAAAGGTACTTTTTAGAGGACAGCACGGTGGCATTTTTGAGCGATTTCAATGTCGTAGTTAAAGTGTTTTAATTCATTTTTATGGTGTCGAGGGAGGGCCTACTGAGAACTAAAACTGAGTACACAAATAGTGAGTTGTCGCGGCGTAATAAACATTTTCGTTTCTCTTTAAATCAAGATGCTTCCTTCAACATTCACTCATTGAGAAACCGAGGAAAAAAACCTAACTAGATATTCCCACAGACCGGGGCTAGTCATTAACTGTAGTCTGTTTCATACGCAACAGTAAAAATAAAAAAAAAATAAATGAGTATCCCACGTGGCGTAAGTTTAAATCATAGCCAAGTCATCAATGAGCGATCGCGTGAGATTCACGTAAGCCTGGACAGCTATGTAACATATACCAAGTAAACATGTTTAACTGCTATACGTGCAGGTAACTGAAGAATCCCTGGCCGTACATTGGAATACAGTGTAATATTAATATGAAGTGTTACAAAGCATAATTTACTTCATGATTCTAAGATTCTAATTACATGAGTCTGTAATTAAAAACAGCGAATAATTTAAAGACATCAGCCCAGACTTGACGCAAATTTACAAAAAACACGTTTTTCACACCATTTCACCTTCATTCAGTTTCTTCTTGACTTATTTTTTTTTAAAATAAATGATTTTCAATGCTTTTCACACTTTTTCACCTTTATCCAGTTTAATTCTTCTTGACTTAATTTTTAATGAAATCGATGATTTTCAATAAAGTACTGAATAGTTTTCGATTTTGAATTGTTCGGTGCTCATCTATTTTAAACAAGCTATTTTGTAAAGAAAATCACTCTTGAAAAGCATTGGAGAGTCATTTCAGTTCCCGTCTGAGGTAAACGTTGATAACTCTCCTAAGGCAAGTTTTAGCACGTCACTGTTCTTCACATTACGTCACAAATTTGTTTTCAGGAGAACAGGGAAATGCCCTGTCGTCATGTCTCTAATTTCCATGAATTCCCGGATGCGTTCCGTTGTATACCGAGCAATATCAGTTCCACATTCAATAAGCAGTATAGCACATTTATAATGAGCTTTCTTAAGTGCGGAATGAATCGGCGGAAAACCATCTTGGTCGACGATATTAACCAAGGCGCCGTATTGAATGAGGGTGTGAATGCTTTCCAGGTCTCCAGCAGCGGCTGCTTTGTGTAACAATGAGCGACCACTGGGACTTAACTGATTCACATCTATTCTCTCCTTTTCAATGACTTCCTTGACTTCCGCCGCTGAATTCTCACCAATTGCACTCAGAAGCATGGCTGAAGGTGAGAAGGAAATTTTTCGACCCCGCTGCTTCCTGTTGAAAGTTTGTTCCTCGAGTTTTTCCAAGGAAATACGTTCATTGTTATTAACATCGCTCTCACTCTTTTCCTCGAAAGGAGTTTTTGAGTCCAGTGTTCCAAAAAAGTGCTTTCGAAGTCTTAAGATGACCCTTACGAGCATCGGGACAGTTTTGTTTTCTTTCTTTTGAAGGCAGCCACCAAAAATGTCCATGTCCCCCTGCTCTTCGTCCAGGTAATATTTTACTTGCGGCTTTTTATAGAGAGATGCTGATTCCTTGCGTGCATTCAACACATATGTAGAAATGGCTTTCAGTTCCTCTCTAAAGTCTTCAGCTGTAGGAATTCCGGTCTGACATTCACATTGATACTGGCACTCGCAAACACGGTCACTCGTAGAGAGATCACTAGTATCTACACTTGAAGTTGGCGATGAAACTCTTATTTGCCCAGTTGTGTATTCACGCCGAAGAATATCCCCCATGAGCTGTTCGTGAAGAGATGGAGCGCGAGCAGGGCGTGGTAGGGGTGAAAGCCTGAAGCTGCGAACATAGGGTTCACTGTCAGACGATGGCTCGTTATCTCTGAAGTATGACGAAGTTGAGGAGGGGCGGGAGTTTCTTTCCAAAGCTGAATGTTCATAATCGGGAATGACAAACTGCTTTCTCTCATTATAATCCTGACGAGACAGCGAGTCTTTGCGAATTTTCCATGGGTAGATGCCACCGTTATTAGAGCTGATGCTTGTGAGAGAAGAATAAGAGCTCTCTGATCCGGAGACCTCGGGCGCTGCATCGTGATTAGTGGTAATAACATTCCCTGAAGGCGTTTGGCTTACCAAGTCCGGATTTGGTGTGGAGTCAAAGAACACATCATCACTCAACGCTGACATCAACGTCTCCGAAAACCCGCTTTCAGTTAAGACGTCTGCCTCAAAGGGAAACTTCGAGTGTGTGTTATCATGTGGAATTCTTTTCTCCAGATGATTCTCGAATTCATCTTCTCTCGAATGGAAGTGAAACTTCGAGTGTGTGTTATCATTTGGAACTCTTTTTTCCGGATGGTTCTCGAATGCATCTTCTCTGGAATGATGCGTGTGTGGTCCTCGCTTTGGTGCGTGAAGATTTCGCATAATTTGATGATAACTAGGGTGTACCGGATGGCTTTTTGACCGCGTGGTGCGGGCGGCGACCTTGTCATTGCTATCAGTGCTAATTGCTTTGTAATCATTGTTGTAGCCAACAATGCCAAAGAATTGATCATTAAACTGTGAAATATGCCCATCAGCCTCCTGGTACTGTGGTTTTGTTTTGTCAACTCGAAATAGTACTGCCTTTACAGCTTCGCCGTTGTTGTTTACATCTGCTGGGACGTTTTGAATGTGTTGTCCGCTCTCATTGCCGTCTGTGTAACCAGTGCCATTGTTTGTTAAAAGACTCTTAGCGTCAAATCGTTTACGAGTATAATAGGCGTGCTCGTATCTTTGTTCTTCTGGAACGTGATTCATTTGCATTTCAATAAGCTTGTTACTCGCAACAGCGTCACAGTTCATCGTTTCGTTCTGTTTTAATCCATGGTTTCCGTTCTGGTATTGCTCCACTTGCCGTGTAAAATAAACAACGTTTTCGTACTTTCCATCCTTCACGAGTAGTGGATAATCTGCCATTGCTTGCTGTCTGTCTGGTTCCGTGTTTGTCGAAGATGATTGTTCAAACGCATCACTGAGATTTGCATTTAATTTGGCTGGATTCCTTTCATAATAGAATGCTTCTCGTTCTCCTAAAGTGTCAACAAAATCGTAGTTAGTGTGATCGCCCTCAAGTGGCTCCGAAACAACATAGATCACGTTGTAAGATGGTTCACCGGCTTTTTCTGTGTAATAAGCGCTGATGTCAGGTTTAAAATCACTTGAGCTCTGTTTGTATTCCATGTATTTCTCGTTGTCACAGTGCATTGACTCTGAAGAGTGATTGTAAACTTGATCAAATGTTGCCCCATCAGAAGGATGCGTTGATTGAGTTGTTGATTGTTTGAACAAAGACCTCAATTGCTCATCCACTGCCCTCTGCTCCTTGATTTCGTCAGCTGCGAAATGACTTTGAAATCTTTCAGAATGATGTCGAGTAATGGGTTTAAACGAGTTAACGCCACTAGAGCTGATGCCTTGAGAAGGCTCTTTAGCCGTTGCTATGCCAATAGTAAGGCCATATTTGCGGCTTAAAGGCAGCTTATAATCTTTGCATTCTGTAGACACCATTTTCTCTTCTTGATCGTATTCAATGTCGATAGCACCTCCAACTTCCCGTTTCCCTTCAAACGGATCATAGGCATTGGAATGTGATCCTCTTGAATTAAGTAAACAATCTTCCGAAGGAATTATCTCGGAGACACGTTCATTCCTCTGAGTACACATTTGCTTTTCGCTTGTACCAAAGCTGCTTTGGCTCGGTAGCGGTATCACTTCATTCGCAAACGATTTTAGCGAATTGGTAACACTTGGAATGCTTAAATCTCGCTGATTAGCATTGATCTTATTCTCTGTGGCGCCGTCGTTATCGCCGATAAATGCGTCTTCACAGGTAATATATTTACGCGCATTATCATCCATTTCTGACCATATGAAAGTTTGTTTTTCTGTTGTAAATGAATAAGAGTCATTGTCTTTGTAGCTGCCGACGGGAATAATGAGATAAGAAGTGCTGCGTTCGAGCTCGTGTTCTGAATCTTTAGAGATCGCACTATCAAGGCGCGAACTGTTGTGTTCACCGTCGCTGGAAATAGGTTCTGAACAACTCGAACCGGAGACGTGCCTTCTCCCACATTTCTTGATTGCCGTTACAGATGCCGCAGACGAGCCGTCTTCTGGTAGCAAATTGGCTGCCAAGTCTTCTTGAATTGCCAAACTGGTTTCAAGCTTCCTTTCTAATGCCTCGATTTTCCAGGAAAGAAAATGCAACTCGTCGAGGATTTTTTCATCACTGGCCATAAGAAATTCACAGTCCAACACAGTTCTTTCCTTGCTTTAAATTGTATTAATTTTCTGGAATCAAGTCATCGTCTAAAATGACTTTAACCCGGACACGTGTGAACAGCCATTCTGATACAACATGAACAAGTGTGGCTTTCTTGAGGGCATATACTTTTCCAAAACACGATATCGTTTCCTGACACTGTGACCAAATCGTCAAAGACGCGGGCGATGATCCTCGTGGGACACATGCAAGCCCTCCCGTTGTGTCAACCACATTGTCATGCGCGTTGATGCAAAATGTATGTACTTGGTAATCGATTGTGACGGAATAACACTACTGTGAAATATGACCGACAGCTGTGAATGTAGCTCGAGGAAATTGCTATTGCTTAATCCTTCAAACGCTATTTGTCGAGGCACGTACGAAGAACTTTATCGATTATCGATGTTAGTCATGTTAGAGAGGTCTGCAAATGTATTCCGTGTCCCTCAGCACCTATTTGTGAAATGTCCTGTACTTTGTTTTGGTGGCATTACGTCACACGTCACTGCTTCCCTACACTCATTACAACTCATTTTAGGCCTATTCTGGTAATGGTTAATACCTGCACGTAAATAAGAATACCGAAATCATAATGTATTTTATTTAAGACTTCTTTATCCATTAAAGCTGTCTTGACTCCCTAGCGATGGCAAGCACGCCGTGAAGCCTGCATGGAGAAAAACATACTGAACCCAAATTATTATAGGCCCCGTCCACACCACGCTGGAAGTATATTTGAAAACGAAGGTTTCACCCTAAAAACGCATCAAATGTTTTCCGCCCACACAACCGTGGAGGAATCTAAAAACGCAACAATCACCGGTCATTTTAGATTTGTGATTAAGGAAAACAAGGCCAGGGAAATCGTTTTCAAAACGTTTTCCGTCCAAATAAAAATGCAAAGCCGACGTCCTCAAAGTCCTCCTGCTCATGGAAAGCTCCGTTTTCGTGACGGATTTAGTATAGCCGGTAGGCCAAACCCTGGAATTAAAGCTGCGTTCTCAAATTTCTCCGGCGTAGCAGTGTGGACGCTGCCGTTGGCAATCCGGCCATCTGATGAAAGTTTCCAAATCTGCGCGGTTCTCTTGTTTTCTGTCATTTCCCGTGTTTCGAGCCTTTTGTTCCCTAGGAAACTAGAGGCAATATTCTACATCGCAGAAATGACCTGCCGTAAGATTAATTGTAGTTATTCGTCTTGTTTTAATTTGCAGCTTAAGATCATCTTTTGCGATACGACACTAATCCTTTCCATGCATATTTAAGAGATATTTTAATCACGCAAGAAATAAAATGGAATGAACACCTTAGAACCAGGAAATTTTGTTGAAAAGCTGATCAACCAAGCCGTAGCTTGACTAAACCTTGAGTCACTTAGAGTCTGTTGGAAGTCGTTGAAATTTCGAGCACGTGCCCTTTCACGGTCTTGCATGTGAAAGCTGAAACACCTCACGGAACCTTTGAGCCATGAGTGCCAAGTTGCCGACCACAATGACAAAGGTCCATTAATCTTGCTAAACTCTTGTCACTCGCCATGATGCGATTAATCAAACTCGTTAAGAATTCATGCCAAAATAAGTACGGTCCTGATGCCTTGTGCTGTCCCAAAATGGCGTGATCTTTTCGTCAAAGGAGATTTAAAAACCTGAAACGAAACTGATTTAACTTAAAATTGTGCCCTTAAACAGCTGAAGCAAAAGCTGAAAATAACACCAGACGAAACTAGGGCCGAAAAAGGTAATCGTTCGACCCTGCCCGAAACGGTGCATGGGAGCCAAGTGTATATTTGGCCTTAGAAAGATTATGTACTTTGTTCGAATATTGTTGGAATAACATGCGTAGAAATTTGTTTAATTACTAGCCAATGTTTCGAGACGAAATACGGGGGCGCATGTTATCTGAAAAAAACATGGATAAGTAGTCGCAACACAAAGTCTTGTTATCTAGGCTCAACAACTGGCGGGAAAATTACGAGGAACACAAGGTAATACGCTCTCAGATTTTAAACAGATGCCCTGACAGAGAAGTAATAATCTAAAAGTGCATGTGTTTCCTTTTTTTAATCCCTTCATAAACCTACGAGATCGGAGGTGCGCGTGGTGAGTACTCCGTCGCTCTCTCAGTGAGTCGGCGAACTTAATTTTTGCGGCTGACCAAACCACTCTTCCGAAATTTTAAGCTACTAGATCGAAGCCTTTAGTCGAAGTGAATGCGCGTCGTTGTTGTTGTTGATTGTTTTTGAGCGTCTTTTTTCGCATCAGGCTGCAACTTTAAGAAGTCAAACCCCCATAACTTTAGTGAGACCGAATAGGGTATCAGGTTTTTGCCGTTTTTAATCTTCAGTTCACAGTCAAACCAGTTTCAATTAAGTTAGTACAATTGCTCAGTTAATTCCTTGCAACTTATGGCTTCTTCGTTTTATGGGATAGCTTTAGGGGAACGTCCTGGAGGAGGCGCGCGCGGGGAAAACTACGCGCTTCGTACGTTTTTCCACGCCGTGAGACCGTTAAAACTCGCAGCAATCGGACGGTTCCTAAGCAACAGAGCACTCGTTATCGTGCATGTTATTCCTGCTGGCCGGGACGAAAAAAAGAATATAGCAAGACAAGAGAATATGATCTCAATCTCTCGAGCAAGAGTACGAAAGACCAGGTGTTTTTTTTTTCTGAGTATCTGAAATTCGCAATTATAATTTCACCTTGTTTTGGGCTCTGAGAAGGTTAGCTCAAAGTAGAAACCTATCGGTGAAGATTACGACAAAAGATAGTTAAAAAGGAAGGAGGTAGTAAAATACCCAGTCGCGCCGTGAGACATATTCCTTGCTTTCAAAATTAAACAATTACTCGTTTATGAATGTGGCTTAGAGGTTAATTGCTTGAAATTTCAGTTTGTAGCTGTGAATCGAAATACCAAATAGGAACAAAACTCCGTGTGTAAAAAAACGGAATTCCAGTTCTTTCAAACTCCCAACAGCATTGTCGTGACAACATGACAGGCTACTCAAGGTCATACTTCCCCAGCGTATTTCCATTTTACTCCCACTCCGTCGCTGTTTAATACGAAGAAGACAAGTTTAGCTGCTCTCACGGGAACGTAGAATACAGTCAGCTACCAGGTTTAGCTAGTTTTAATCCGCCAACGAATAGCTTTAATTGCTACTTTTATCTATCCCGCGCACCTTCCTTCTTTTTAAGAAAGTACAACAGTTTGTAATCGATACACAATGACAGAGGGTCCACAATAGGGTTCTCAGATCCCGTTTTCCCGCCCATTTTTTGCTGTTAATCCCGCCATCCCGCCCTTTTTTGCCTAGAAATCCCAATCCCGCCCACTTTTCAAAGACGTTTCTGCGTTAATTATTAATTTGTTAAAGTAGTACTTAATTTAATTATTAACTCAGAAACTTTTTAAAACTAGATATCGCACAAAAGATCACAAAAGAATGCTATGGCTAGCAGAAAAGTAAGCACAAATGATTATAACATTTCTTTCTGTAAACGGTTTACTGTTTTGTTTTCTTTTGTCCACGTATCAGTGAAAGGAAAAGATTGTTCGTTTCCATATTCAAGAGATGGCCCGTAAACACAATTGACAGTTTCTTCCAAAGTTTTCAGCATCTTCACTTTCCTTGAAATCTGGCCTCAGAACTTTTCTTTCCTAATGAAGGCATTCCTGCTCGCAGATCTTTTTCGTAATATATGGTGACGCAATTCGTAATGTTACATACTTCCTTTAGTAAATCACTGTCATCACCATCCGAAAGACTAGAAAAACTAGAAAGGATCGGGAGGCCAAGATTGCAGACGCAAGCGTCGAAAATGTCGGAAATGGACAGATGTCATTGATGTCAGAGGTCAATACAAATGATTGCAATATGACTCAAACACCTCATAGAGTCGCATGAACAGATTCTAACGTAGTCAAGCGATAATGGATACGTTTGACAGAACATGACAGGGTACAGAGCCGTTGCTATTCATTATTTGAAACCTGACACAGTTTTCCGCAAAAAAGATTCGTGTCTGCCAGCTTGTAGTTTTTGCGCTGGCCAACAACAATTTATGTGGTCGTGTAAGAATTGAAATCCCGTATCACGCTCTGTTCCATTTGCGAATCCCACATCCCAACCCTATAAAAACACGAAATCCCACTCCCGCTCGTAATTGTGAATCCCGCTTCCCGCCCCTGTTTTCAGCTCAAATCCCAAATATCACGGCGAAAAAAAGCCAAATCCCGCATCCCGCCAAACCTATTGGGGACCCTCAATGACAGTCCACTGCAAAAGTTAACACACATTTCCACAGGGAACTGTACAATTCATTTCTGTGATCAGCGCACGATAGGCATGACAAAAAAAACATATCTAACCCCGCACAAACAGAAATTACGATTTAGTATCTCCCTCTTCCCTGAAACAGAATTTTCCAACCTCCATTTGCATTACTTTTTTTTATTATATCAAGAGGCCTACCGAGGTTAAATTAAATGCATGGCAGCTGAATCATTTAGCTGTGGGACTTTTTGAATATCATTTCTATCTAATTAAAATATCCGTAAAAGAGAAATATTGTATTAAAGAAAACTTGTGAAATCGATGTCATAATTTTCTCTACTCTGAGAGATTACATGTATGTCATGATGAGAATATTTTTTTTTTCTCAAAACAAAACAACCGAGGTAAAAGGTGGCTTCTTCGCTCATTGTTTATTCAGAAAAAAATGACGGACATGGAATAAATTTCTTGAAGAGTAAACAAACCTACAGGTTAAGGAACAACCGTTTGTTTGACCAAATTTTTATTATTTTCAATAATACAGAAAACTCGATTATTTTCTTTGTGAGGGTAAATTACTTTCAAAATTCGCTCTCTGTCGTCTCTGAAATACTGAGACCAGAAAACCATACTACGAAGCCTTGGTTTTATTTCTCATTGATTTCAAACGCGCGTTCATGCCATTTCAACCTGATATTGGACAATATGGCCTTTCAACCAGCCGGATGGTCATGCTTGAGGAGATCTTAGTCCTTCAGACATTGACTTCAAAAGAGCGATAACAACTCTTTGATAAAACCAAAGCATCTTCGTACTCCTGCACGCATTGTTGCGTGTATTCCTCTACGCTTGCTCCTGACTCGATTAAAAGCACAATACACTCGAATTGGCGCATCGAAATCGCTAAATTGACAGCGGAGCGATTTGTGGAGTCTCTTAGGTTAATGTCAGCCGCATGAGACAGTAAAACGCGCACACAATCAACTGCTCCGCGCTGTACAGCGCGATGAAGCGGAGGAAGTCCACGAGCGTTTTTACACAAATTCACATCGACCCTGTGGGTTCTGATTATTTCGATCAATTCTTTAGACGCGTTTTCTTCGATAGCTGAAAATAAGAGAACATCGGCGGGAAAAGAAATCTTTTTAACTGTGGAGCCCTGTTCACGCTTTGTGACTCGATAACCATTACAAGCTAATTGCTTTTGTCTACATTTCAAAATACACTTGTAAAATTTCTTAGGAGTCGATGTCCATTCTCTAACCATTTCCTTCTTTTCTTTGGAGAAGATTTCAAGTCTGTGCTTAGCTTTAAAGCTTGTTAGTTTATCGATGTCGTTGAGCCATTTCTCTGAAGTTGGACACATATCACTCAAGTTGTCCACACGTCCGCTGGCTGTATTTTGTTCAGCATCTGTGTGTGACCCAAGAAGCGAAACTTTAGAATCGTCTGCATTTGAACTATGCACCTTGTGCTTGAAATTGGGCGAATTATCGCTTTTACGTCGAAAGCACAGTTTTTCGCTCTCAACAACAGGCATATTCAAGGGTAAGGTAATGCTTTGCGCTCCTTTGGTTCTGTGTGCTGGAAGTGACGTGTATTCGATCCCTTCTTCTAAATAGTCCGACTGCCGAATCGCTTCGGCATCGAAATCCTTCAGCTGGTATTTCAAAGTCGATAGATATGGCGGCATGATTCCCTTTTCGTCGCTTTGGCTTTCTTCTTGATTCACGTCTTCCTCTGGCAAAGTGTTCGTTGTCTTGTTATGAATAGAAGGTTCTAATGTTATTGTTCTGAATCTGCCTTTGAGAAGTGGCATTCCAATATTGCTTGTCTTCCCCACGAGTTCTCCTTCATTGTTGACGATCTTCAAATTGTAATAAATATAACCAGAAACACATTATTCAAATATAGTTCCAAATAGCCCTGGCCTATCAATCGTTCTTTTACTTCTGCTCGCTGTAATATCCTCCTGCAGTGACGCCTGGTTCGAAACTACTATCCGGCGAAAGCCTCTCGATGTTTAAAATCTACATATCGAGTTTCAAGATTGTCGAGATTGTACACGAATGAATTTCCTGTTGGCTAATGCCATGATGTCACGTCAGCTTGCTATGAATTTACGTTTTTGCCACGTTTGGTCTAAAATCCAAGGCGACTGTGCTAACATCACGAAAAAGTTCACGAGCCACGAGTGGCAAAATCCATATTGCACCTTAATGACAATCCCCTGGGGGAAGCTGTCATCTTATAATTAACATAAATGACGGTGAAAACAAATTGATTGTTTTATTAGGTACATACATAGCCTTATGCACGTTCCGTATATGCGCCAATACACAGGAAATATTACTTTCTAACGAAGGCCCAGCGCTGTTTAGTTTCGACGCATTTACTGCATGGTTGAAGCGTGAAGCGTATATCAAACACGATTTGCTGCGGGTTGCATCGTGACAACTCGTTTCCCATGTACAATCAAGGGACAGCTGAACGCCATGAGCGTGTTGGACGGTGCGAGTCTCTAAACCAATCAAGTACTCACTGTAATTGTCAAAGGATTGGGTGATAATCACGCAAGACATGCAGGCTTCACATCCCTCTGACGAAAATTTCAAACATTCATGATTATGTGGTGAAACTTGGCTTTCTGAGTTAATACTTGATATCGAGATCGATGCAAATTAATCCCAAAGTGTTAATGACTTGCCAAGTCAAATTATATTACTGCTAAAAGATGCGTCAGCCGGAGGCGTGACAAGAGGTCGAGATTCCACGCGTGGGCAGGCCTTAGCAAGTCACGCGCCCGCGCGCGCTTTTCGTCAACAGAGATACCGAGAAAGTTAGCTAAGGGTTTTCGAGGCCTCTTTTCCGACTATTGCCAGCGTAAACACGTAATACACATAGTCCAGGACTTCGACAAGTTAAAATAGTCAGGGAAAAACAGATTTCTCGATACTTTAAACTGACCAAAACTGTGGTGAATGATCAATTTATTTCAAATATTCACGGTTAAGTATACAAATGTTATTGATTGTTGTTCTACTGACTTCACGCTAGTGATGGCGGTAGATTCGATTTCGTGCGCCTTTTAATAAACTTGCCTCTAGCTACTCGCGGTTCCGGTCAACACAAACCGCTTTTCGTAAAGTGAGGTCACACAGACTATTGTCACGTATTCTTGAATCGAGTAGACATGCTCCATGATAGCAATAACAGTGCAGAGGGGCATTTTTGGGTCGGAACGACATCAGCTAGCCAGCTAGGCCTGTTCTGTTAACGGAGATAGAAAGAGTATCTGATAGACCAACCGAGTTCATAACAAATTTAACTACATTCTTCCCAAAAGTTTTTATGGGAGTGTGCGGAGATCGAAGTTTCTTGAAAACGTTAGACAATTCAAACCAACAAATGTGATTTTCGACACCCAATTTCAGACCTGATCCAAAAATTAACGTTCTATTTCAGGCCTCTAAAATCAGTATGTCACTAAAAATCACTGCAGTTTACAGGATACGTTTCAATTTACGTAAAAACATTCCCGACAACACTTCCATTTTTAGGCCAGAGTGTAAGTCATTCTCTATTTCAGACCAAAACGGGTCAAAAATCATACTCCGAAGCGCCGCATATACCTGTATAGCTTATATAAGGTAGTACCCCTCACCCCCACCGGGTGCATCCTAATCAAATGGCATGCATTTTTCCATTCATTGCCATTTTAATCAATCAGGGAGAGAGACAGAGAGACAGAGAGAGAGAGAGAGAGAGAGAGAGAGAGAGAGAGAGGATGGATCTCACACCATCAACCGTGGTTAACTGCCTGACGCTCAGCGAATCAACACACTTAACAATATATGTGCATAAAAGAGGCATATTTGACCCAGCTGTAAAAATACTTTGTCGCTTAGCAACATGCTAATCAAGAAAAATCACCAACAGCAGCTTGAAGATCTCAGATGTTCCTTGATTCAGTGAGTTCGAATCTGAATATAACAAGGAGGGCCTGAAGGAATTTAGGAATCCGAGAGTCGAGGCCGAAATTGCAGGGCTTCTGCAACTGGACTCCAACTGGACTGTGCTCCGCAGCCAAAATATATTCCGACTATTTCATTATACATTAGAAAAGCTGTGACAAATGCGGCATATAGCTACTAGCCGGTGTCGAGAAGTTAAAGTGTAGTGCAGTGTATGAAGAATTCCAATAATTAAGATAGTGGTAGTGACAACATTACGCAGTATCATCGTTATTATTAACAGCTGATTGTAAACATCTTGTCGTAGACTTTGCGTCGTTGATTCACAACAGAGTTTTATCAAGCTGGAACAAGAAAGAAAAATTCCGGATTAAGTTATAGAGAAATTATCCCACAAAAGAACCATTATTTTTAAATAGATGCGGTGAAACAAGGAAGCTATTTATATCTTTCATATCATCTTCTGCCTGTGCTACATGTACACAATAAACCAGGTTGGTAACAAAGTTTCTTTCAATATGCACGTTTTTAAGAGAAACGTTCTTCTGCTTTGTATCGATTACAGTCCATACAGGGTATTCTGCACCTAAACGACGTATTCGTTTCCTTTAAGTGGTTCCGCTGAATTTAGGAACCTCCCGGCGCTTACTCCGGTTACAACGAAAGGAAATCTATTCTACTGCTAACTGGATGATTTAAAGTAGGCGTTTTGTTGTCAGTGTTGCCCAATGAAAAGGACTAAAAAAAATATTTCTAGGGGATTATTAACTAAGGGCAATAACGTCATCTCGAGGGTTGCGCGCTAAGCTCGGGGTTCACGTTGTACCTTTGCTACGGTTGAAAGCAGTATAGTTTACCTACCTTCACAACCGTAAATTTCCAGCTTAGTGCAGATAAATTTGTACCAGTGAGTGACGCACAGCTTTATGTATCTTGCTTCGATTGCCTGAGGCAGAAACTCCCTGCTTATATCCGCCTGTGTTTTGTAGCCATGAAATATCTAAAGTTTAAAAAAGCGGACAAGAAAAGTAATATCAATATTATAAAATCATACTGCATATAACGTTCGCGCCAGGAATGCCTTGACGGTTCAAACCTGAACAGCGATCCTCTCTTTTTGAACCTCTATTTACCAATTACTGGGACACGTCTCTAAGCTAAGATGGCAGTTATTGATTATTCATACACTCAGGTAAACTGTGGTTAAGTCCTTGCAAGTTGCAAACGATCTAATAAGCGGTTTTATAATACTTCCAAACGTTGAACACTCATTATGTCGACCATGTGACTGATTTTAAGATGACAGCATGCGTAGTGCATGTATTTATAAAATAACTGAGCTAGTACACGCGTTCTCATTGGTCGATAGGTTTGTTCAGATGAGAGTATGTGAACACGGTTGTGTCGTTTTGGATTCGACCGTATTTTTACTCGGGCTTCCGTAGGGCAGCCCGAGTTATAAAATGTTAGCGTTTTGGTCGCCAAAATAGGGGTCATGGCCCCAGGCGTTCCATACGTAGACCATGGAAACTGGGAACGAGAAACGCGACATTGCTCGCGTGACAGAACGCGGTGTTTTGCAAAGAAATTTTTGGTGAGAATCGCGCCATATACGTTCATCTCGCATACAAAGATGTCGATCGTTTTCGGAAAGGGTCGGTCCACGAATTATATTGCTTGAAAGCCAGCCAGGTAAGCAAAGGTCAAGCTCGAAACGTTCTCGTGAGATAACAGTTGAGCCGATCGCGGTATGAGTTCAAACTACGAAAACACTGACAAAAAATAGGCAGTCAGTGACTGCATGTGACTACTGCTGTTATTATTTAGAACACTGCAGTAAAACAAATCATGTTGCAATAAAACGAGGTAAATACGAAAACGTTTTTGGACTGGTAGCTCATTAAAAACGTGCGACTTGTTCCCTGCACCGCGCAGTATATGTCGATCTCCAAATTTGTAAAGATAAGACTTTCGGTAACTTGAATTAAATATCTTACCTCCAAGTTAGTTGGCTTTCTAGTAGGGTGCAGAAAAAAAAAATAACGTGCGATTTTGGAGGCAAACTGTGCGGGAAAAATTAAAACTGTGCGGGATTATTGACGAACCAATGTTAACGTTCTTGTCAAGTCCTAAGGAAAATCTGCATTGACGATAGTTTAGCCAGATTTATTTCACTAGTAGTTCAAATATATTTAGCAGTCTTAGCAATCGCTAATTCTTGTGGAAAACTGTGTCTGACTGCTAAAGAAAATCATGTTGCGTGACATGAACTAGACGAGCATGAAACCAAACTAAATAGCAAAACAGAATGCTGCATCTTCCCTTATAAATGAGTTCCTTTTTAAAAATACTCCTGCCTTGATTCAATAAAAATATGTAGCTCAAATATTTTTTCATAAACTGCGTTAAGGGTCGCAAATTCTCGGAAGTTATCCGCAAAAAATACAACTTGAAAGTTTATGCAAATTTTAAGTGCAATGCAATTTGCGCCGTGTCCTAGGACTGTTGTTTTCGCGAAGGAGTTTGTTTAATCGCTCTCCAAAGGAGGTAAGACTCTTGAAAAGGGTTTAAGATCGCAACACGGCAAAGATGTTCAGCTGCACAATCCACTCGGATCGCCACGACCAGTAAACGAACTTCGAACAATTTCTGCTAGCATGTACAATGTAATCGCCATAAGTGGTAAAAAGACCTGGAAAATTCTTTGCAAACAAGTTCTCCACAAATGCGTAGACAGCTGTAATTGATTCTTGAACCAAAATGGTTTAAACTCACAACTTGCGATTGAATTAGGAGGATACTCAACGAAGCAACTTGAATAGTAAATATGTAAGCAGAACTCTTGTGCTAAAATATCCTGATTCTTTAATTTGTTTTTATTGTGTCCAATACGCGTTTTCGTAAAGTATGATTTGATACTGCAGTACGAAGCCCGAGTAAACGCTCTTAGATCGTCTAGTTGAGAATTATTTTATAAAAGTAATAGAACACTTTTTCCGTTCTTACATAGCCGGCCTCATCTAAACACTCGGGGGGTTGGGAGAATTCTCGAAAGTTATGCAAACCCTCACCCCCCGACTACGTCTCAGGTTTGCTCAACTGTCTCGAATTTTCCCAACCTTCTTCATGTTTAGATGAGGCTATGTAAACACGGAAAAAGTGCTCTATTGCTTCAGTAGCGGATCCAGACCTTGAGCTCAGGGGGGGGGGGGGGGGGGGCGGGAACAGGTCTTTTTTATTTTTTTTTTTTT
>Ga0126338_10000736_pt1:10000-18967 | contig 18967 bp, 3 predicted proteins | sample OrbCmetagenome_2_FD_92529 | JGI IMG/M metagenome (GOLD analysis project Ga0126338, IMG submission 92529) | Coral microbial communities from Petempiche,Puerto Morelos, Mexico - Orbicella C C metagenome | ecosystem: Host-associated > Invertebrates > Cnidaria > Coral | place... | reverse complement strand
TACTTTTCCACCGATTCCAAACAATAAAATTTCGACCGGATAAAGACTGAGCTATCTGTCGCGACTGGAACGAATCAACAAATGCAATCAAAATGTAGCTGTTCCCACGGTTATCATCCCAAAACCAAGTCGTATTAATAAACAAGGACAGTTCCCTCAGATTTCGATAAATGCTGAAGCGTTTAAATTCGCCATAATCTATCGCTGAGAGCACATAATAGCGAGGCGTGCGGCGACTGAATGGAAAGAAGTCAAAAAAAGATCCATCGGAAAGACGAGCTCACATGGCCTGCTCACATACTCACATGTTCGCCACATCTCTTATCACATGTCTTAGCATTAAACGGTACCAGTTTACTGGCCGTGACATGCCCCTGCAAAAATTAAGCGGGGTGGCCATGGTGGTGTCCTCAGGAATGTGGTTTTTTCGGCCTAGAACCGTGCACAGGGACACCAACTCTGAAAAAGCCACAGGTCAAAATTAGGTTTGCGTTCCACTTCGTCGAACGCAAATATAAACAATCAATAGGCAAAGTTTCATAAAATCTCAGTGCAGGTTCTATTTCAGTGGAATGACCTTAAGAGGGATCGCCTTAGTTAGAGGGCCTATATGGGCGATTCACTCTTACCTTGATAATCTCTTGGTGTTATGTTTTATGTATGTAGTGCCCCTGCCAACAAAGGCAAAGTAAGCCCAGACCCCCTCCTTATCTTTTAAAAATTATGTCGCCCCCCCTCACCTACATTTATAATAAAAGCTTAAATATACCTTATTTTATTACTCGCTTTGTACTAAAACACGTCGGACAAACAGTACCTTCTAAGTATATTCAACAGAGCCGTCCATTTCCGAACAGTCTGACTGCACGGCTGACGCCACTTTTGCTCGTTTGGAAAATAAAGTTTGGTTTGAAAATTTAGCCGAATGCGAGGGGAAACTAAAGGATTCTTATCACAAAACAAATAAAGAAGCCTCGACTGTGCTCTGTTCTGTTGTAAAGCACTTAGGAAGCGGTATAACACTCAAGAAAAACACTCGAATACGTCTCGTGTTTTCCCCTACGCTTTTTTCGTGCTCTACCGCTTCCTGCGTGCTTTACAACAGAACAGAGCACAGTCGAGGCTTCTTTATTTGCTAATTAATTAAGCCAAGGACTAAATATCATTCCTATGGCAACACCAACGTGACCTGAGACACCTTTGCTTCATGACTAATCGCATCACAAAATTACCAAGCTTTTTCTAAGATTTAATAATGGAATGTACCAAAAGCCATCTCCAACATGGAGACAAAGTGGAAAATTGTACTTACATTTTCACGGCTTTCCTCAGTCACCGAGAGCAATGGTGGGCGACTTTATGGCATACTGGCACGAACTATATACCGAGAAATGTTACAATGATTGCAAGCAATGATTTCTGGGTTGTTGGTAGATACTTCATGATACCTTATTTAGTTGCTTGTTTTTTTAATTACTTTCTTGGCCTACTGGATTTACTTGGCTACTTTAGTTCCTTCGTGAGGACTTGAATAACTTGGCTGATTTGAAATGTTTGGTCCACTCAAACATACAATACAAATCCCTTGCCCCTTTTCCCGCTTTAGTTTAGTCAGCAGAGCAACGATGGGCGGTGCGTGCTCATGCAGATACCATTTTTCGCAAATTTTTATTGACTGTGCGATCGATCGATTGAGCAAACGTTATCGCTGGTGCAGGATGGACTAAGGCCCGATTTTGACACAAAACGTCTCTTAAAGTAGCCGAACCTAATTCCAATTTACTTCACTTAAATTAGTTTTATGAATGCCGTCAAACGTATTACCTGCTAAGGAAAAGTCTAAATCGTTTTTCCTAAGATGTTTACTAAATATTTAGAGTTTACATTGGAAATTGCATACGTTCAAAGACTGGAAGCATGTCCGTAATGTAAATGGTAGGAATCTAAAAGTCTATCAAATATGGTCTGGAAAATGGTACAACTTTTATGGAATGAACACCACTTGGGTTTCTGATTTATAGCCACACTGGAATAGCTTTGCATTACACAGCTGAGCATTATACAGCTGAATATACAGCTGAATATCGCCTGGAATGGGGAACGGGGCCCATGGTAGCCTGCGTGGCAGGCTCTCATAGCGTAGAATGGCTATTGTTCTTGTGACATTTACTTCCAGTTGGAAAGAGCGTATAGGTATGTCATATGGCCTGTTATTATTCACAGACGCCCAAAAGGGCTTATTCATTGGTTGCTATGAACGCGCCGCAATGCTCTTTAGCCTGATGGAGGCGGCAAACTAAACAATGAAAAGGGTGCACTATTGTTACTCCCTTTGTTTCGATGACCACAAACCGCTTTTGTTTCTTCCTTTGTTTTAATAAACTCAGCGTTCCATTGTTTTCTCGTTTGTTCCGCAAACGTCTCACACCGATGTATAATTATAAGTTTTCCCTTTCGTTACGTCGAAAGTGAACTTAAGACCCCAACACTAGAAACAAAGCGCATTTTATAGTTGCTGCCCGAGCAAGGTGATTGTGCTGTAAATAAATTCATTATTTTGCTGTATGTAGAAAGGGGAAGAAAAGGAGGAAATGGCCGGGTGCGCGCGCTCTCTCTTTTCGCTTCGCGCGGGCGCAGCCCATTCCCCCCCCTTCTCTTTCACGCGCCTGCCACACAGGCAAGGCCCACGGTCCCGTTACACACTTACTCACACACCTCATCCGACCACCATTTTAGTATGTTATTACAGACCGAGTTCATAAATGGCCGCTCTCTTCTTTTGCTAATTTCCTCTCCTTCTCTCCAGGCTAATTTTCCTATCTAGCCCCATTTGAAAGAAAAAATTCTTTTCGAGTTTTACATGCTAACGAGGCCGGTGAGAAAATTAGCATAAGGACAAAAGAATAATTTATTGGCCTCCATTTACGAACTCGGTCTAAGTTGGCATTCAAAGGCGGCCTTCGCTCCTCATTCAAGCGAGACCTTTTCTGTTTGAATTTTGAGCTTAAGAACAAGGAAAAGGGGCTAAATTGACAGCAAAATAAGACGGAACAGTAAAATGGCGGCCATTTTAGGGTAAGGTGTAAAGATAAAAATGAAAACAGAATAAAAATGGAAAAGTGCATCCCGTCATTAGATCCAATGCATATTGCGATAATACTCCTCAATAGGCGCAAATACTAACCTAGGGAAGAGAGAATATCAATCAACTGCAATACTACATTTAAAAATAGAACAGCATTGCATTTACTTCTAAATTTGTAAGCCATTCTTTAATTATCTTTAATTATTGAAAACTGAACTACGGATAGTAGATATAGAGTAAAAACCTGCAAGTAAGAACCTAGTTTTTAAGAACCTGTTAGCCTATAGTTTGCCAATTTGACCTTGTGTATACATGAGGCTATTTAGCTTCAAATTTGAAACAGGTTCTCATTTTTTAAAATCTAAAGGTATCACAGTTCATGTATATGTTACGTTCTGAAAGAGAACTCCAAAATTAATGTGATCAGTGCTTCAATTTTTCTTATTATAGTCATTTTACATAAATGCTAAGTTGGTACGCAGATTTTATAAAAGGAATAGGCTTAGTAGCACTAAATTTTATTAAGTACAAGGTAATTTGTTTCTTCAGAAAATAAGCCTCTACTTAAGAACATACGCAGCCTAAATTTGTGTTAATTACCAATTATCTAAGAACCTGTTTAGGATAACTTGCGAAAATACAGGACTGTACTTGCCGAATTTTATTGTATATCATGAACTACTAAATCGAACTTGAGCCTGAAAAACAATGGCCTCTACATTAAAATACTAATGATATCAACAATATCACTTAGGTTACACTTTTCTTGTCACACTATATTATTTCTAGTAACACGCAGATAAAAGTTTCCGTAATTTACAACTTTAACTAGAGTGGACGACTCTGATTAGAGAAGTGTTCAGTTCAGTGTGGAAAGTAAATACGTGATTGCTCTATGACTGCATCAAAACAGTTGGAAGAACTTAATAAATAAGACGCAAAACTAAAACGGATTTCCGAGATCGTCAAACTCGTTTAGCTCTTCCGTTAAAACAGGTCCCGAAATCCATTTAAACCTGCTTATGTCGTCAAGTCAGGGCATTGATTATACCGTTCACTCTCCACTGACAGCATTTGTCTGTTGCTGAACGAAAGTTGCAACATCACCTGCTTTCATAACCAATGATTTGGACTTCTCAGAGGTAGAAGCAGCAACTTGGAAGTCAGCCGCCTTAAAACTTGCAGATGTCGTTGTCTCTCCAGTCAGGACATTTGTCTGTTGCTGAACGCCAGTTGCGATATCACCTGCTTTCATAACCAATGATTTGGACTTCTCAGAGGTAATGCCACCAACTTGGAAGTCACCCGCCTTAAAACTTGCAGATGTCGTTGTCTCTCCAGTCAGGACATTTGTCTTTCCCTGAAATCCAGTCTTCACATCACCAGCTGCAAAGTCGGACGATTTGGAATGCTTTGATGTTGAACCAGCAAATTTCAGATTTGCGACTTGAGCAATTGCCGAAGTGGTCTTTCCGCCTGTCTCGCTGTTTGTCTCGTGCTTAAATCCAGTCTTCACATCACCAGCTGCAAAGTCGAGCGATTTGAAATGCTTTGATGTTAAACCAGCAAGTTTAAGATCTGCGACTTGAACATTTGCCGAGGTGGTCTTTTCGCAGGTCTCGCTGTTTTTCTCTCGCTTAAATCCAGTCTTCACATCACCAGCTACAAAGTCGAGTGATTTGGAATGCTTTGATGTTGAACCAGCAAGTTTAAGATCTGCGACTTGAACATTTGCGGAAGTGGTCTTTTCGCCTGTCTCGCTGTTTTTCTCTAGCTTAAATCCAGTCTTCACATCACCAACTGCTAAGTCGAGCGATTTGGAATGCTTCGATGTTAAACCAGCAAGTTTAAGATCTGCGACTTGAACATTTGCGGAAGTAATCTCTTCGCCTGTCTCTCTGTTTTTCTCTAGCTTAAATCCAGTCTTCACATCACCAGCTGCAAAGTGGAGTGCTTTGATGTGCTTTGCATGCTTTGATGTTGAACCAGCAAGTTTAAGATCTGCGACTTGAACATTTGCGAAAGTGGTCTTTTCGCCTGTTTCGCTGTTTTTCTCTCGCTTAAGTCCAGTCTTCACATCACCAGCTGCAAAGTGGAGTGATTTGTGATGCTTTGATGCTGAACCAGCAAATTCAAGATCTGCGACTTGAACAATTGTCGAAGTCGTCTTTTCGCCTGTCTCTGTGTTTGTCTCTTGCTTAAATCCAGTCTTTACATTACCAGCTGCAAAGTCGAGCGATTTGGAATGCTTCGATGTTGACCCATTAAGCTTAAGATCTACGACTTGAACATTTGCGGAAGTGGTCTTTTCGCCTGTCTGACTGTTTTTTTCTAGCTTAAATCCAGTCTTCACATCACCAGCTGCTAAGTGGAGCGATTTGGAATGCTTTGATGTTGAGCCAGCAAGTTTAAGATCTGCGACTTGAACATTTGCGGAAGTGGTCTTTTCGTGTGTCTCTCTGTTTTTCTCTCGCTTTAATCCAGTCTTTACATCACCAGCTGCAAAGTCGAGTGATTTGGAATGCTTTGATGTTGAACCAGCAAGTTTAAGATCTTCGACTTGAACATTTGCGGAAGTAGTGTTTTCGCCTGTCTTACTGTTTTTCTCTCGCTTAAATCCAGTCTTTACATCACCAGCTGCAAAGTCGAGCGATTTGGAATGCTTTGATGTTGAACCAGCAAGTTTAAGATCTGCGACTTGAACATTTGCGGAAGTAGTCTTTTCGCCTGTCTTACTGTTTTTCTCTCGCTTGAATCCAGTCTTTACATCACCAGCTGCAAAGTCGAGTGATTTGGAATGCTTTGATGTTGAACCAGCAAGTTTAAGATCTTCGACTTGAACATTTGCGGAAGTGGTCTTTTCGCCTGTCTCACTGGTTTTTTCTCGCTTAAATCCAGTCTTCACATTACCAGCTGCAAAGTGGAGCGATTTGGAATGCTTCGATGTTGAACCAGCAAGTTTAAGATCTGCGACTTGAACATTTGCGGAAGTGATCTTTTCGCCTGTCTTGCTGTTTTTCTCTCGCTTAAATCCAGTCTTTAAATCACCAGCACTCAGTTGAATTGATTTCGCTTCTTTAGACAAGGAGCCGCCAATTGCAAAATTTTTATGTTGGACAGATCCAGATATCCCCTTTTTCCCAAGTGATGTACCAATGGCACTGTCTTTGGATTTGACATTTATTTCAAGCTGCTCCTTTGAGAGGCCAAGGTCGATGCTAGTCTCGCCATTTTGCAAAGACCCTGAAATCCCTGATTTACCACCTGATAGAGCAAAGCCTCTATCTCCACACTGCGCGTGACCTCCTATGTTTTCTTTCGAAGCAAAAACTCCTGCGCCTTTATCATTTACCTGAACCTCTGCGCCCATACCGTCTTTCGCTACTCTAAGGTTTAATGCGAATGCCGACTTGCGCATATCGGTGATCCTTGCGTGTTTGCCATAGTCCGTATTAACGGATCTCTTTATTTCTTCGGAAACAATTCCTGAAGAGGATGCAATAGTTCCTTGGTGTTCCATGGCCACTGAATTTTCGCTTGTACTCAACCCCACGGCCACTCCGGTTTTATTGACACCTAAGGAGAATCCGAACGAGGACTGTGATCGGTAGCTGGAAACTTTTTCCGAGATAATATTCTTTGCAAAATTTCCAATATCTCCATCAGCCGTAACTGATGAACCTTTGAGGTTTAGAGAACCGACTTTGAAGTCTTCCTCTTTCATTGGTCCACTGCAATGGATGCCGCTTGCCCTTTCTACAAACTTCCCGACGTCCGAACTCTTGCTGTAACCGAACTTTTCGGGAGTAGGAAATCTTGGACCAATGGCAAAGCCCACAGTTACTGTCTGCTCGAACGCTTCTATTTCACTCTGCTTGGAAATGACATGCAAATTCTCAATGTTCCCAGTGATAGCACCAGTTTCTAGGTTACATGCAGTCAAATTCACATTTTGCGCCGCGGTGAAATGGGTTCTTCCTCGAACAGTGATGTCCTGATTGACGATTTGCTTCTGTTTTGAGCAAGCATTTGCCGCGGTTACATTCACTGTACACGGTGACTGAATTCCAAATCCGACCGACCATTCTTTAGAAGAATACGAATTATTTAATTCTGCTCCTTCAAAGTTAACGTTCTCGGCATCGATAAGCATATTTCCAACACCCATAACCATTGCATTTTTCACGTCTAAGTTTTTCGCTGAAACAGACAAGTTGCCTCCAACTTTCATGGTGCGTCCAGCTAAACGCTGCTGCATCATTCGTTCAGATTTTTGCCCAAACGATAGACCATTTTCTACGGAGAATGAAAAGCCACTTGACTGAACTTCCCGTGACTGTGAAAGTATCCTGTCTTTACATAAGACAGTACCAGCGGCTTGAAGCATCAGGTTGTCACTGACCGAAACATCAGTCCCAATCATGGTCACATGAGAATCTCTGGATAAAACAGTGAGTGATCCACCAGCATTTAATTGCGAGCAATGCTGCTCATCTTGTCTTTGTCTTGTTCTCTTTGTACTGAACCAGTTGCTCCTCACATGCTCTTCTTCTCGAACAGTCACTTTGTCTTGGATAACGACATCTTCCTTCGCTGAAATCGCGATGTTTTTGGCTGCCTGGATTTCCGTGGCTGTTGCTTTGATCTTTCCTTCTTCTGATTTAATCGATACACTTCCAGACGAGGAAGAGATACTCGATTTTGAAACAGTGGAATATGATGTTACATCTTTTGAGGAGCTAAAAAAACCTCTATCTGACGAAGACGTGCTGTGTCTCGTTTCTTTGACATCAATAATTACGTCCTTCTTCGCCTCTGCAACGGCACCTTTCTCACCAGAAACTGAACTAGCAGCCATCGAAACAGATCCTTTGCTTGATACTAGAGCTGCAACGCCGCCAGCTCCAAGACTTGACGAATCCAAGTTGACATTTCCTTCAACAGATTTCAACAGGAGAGAGTTTTGAGACGTGACTGATGAGTTTCTGACATTGAGTGTTTGATTTGATGCTATTGATGCTCCTTTGTCAAATCTCAGGTTAGAATTGTCAATACTAACTGACTTCGCCTTAAGATTGAGCCCGTACCCATGATAAAGGTTACAGCTCGAAAGAACTACATCTTGATCCGTCAACACCAAGCCGAGTTGATCAGAGATCTTTAAATCTTCATACACTCCTTCGCCTTTCAGAAAACTATTAACCTCGTTGATTTTGTTAGTTTTCATCGTAATGCTCTTGAACTTGTGATCTGCCTTTGCCCGCCCTTCTCTTTCGTCATGATAAGCCAGATCAATGCCCGACTTAGCTTCAATCGTTGCTTGGTCTGATTCAACTTTTCCAACAAGCTGAACTTTTCCCCGGGATGATTTTACGTCTAAAGAACTGCTGGCAATATCACCCACACTGCACACTTCATCTGCGCAAAGCAGCATTGCAATAGCTCTCTTTTCCCTTTTGCTCAAAAAAATTTCTTTAGATACGACAGCAACATCTCCAGCAAATTGAGCACCATTGTCGCAGAAAACTTCGTCAAAGAGTGCTTCATAGAATGACTCTGTGAAGGTGACACCCTCCCCAAAACAGTAAGAGCCAGATTCGTGAATACCATCTTCTTGATTACTTTTCTTTGATTCAGAGAAGCCAAAGCTTTCCTTCATTGATTGCAAGGCCTTCATTCCTCCTTTCTTTATCAATTCTCGCATTTTTCTTGCCTTTCGCGGGATTGCCAATAATTTTTCTTTCAGCACGTTTAGCTTCGTATATCTATCGCTCTCGCTTGTAATGATGAAAACCAGTTTTGGCACGTCGAAAGACTCAATGCCGTTCTTCAGAACTTCTGCAACAAAGTTATTCACCATGTTGTACATTTGGCCCAGTCGT
>Ga0126338_10000736_pt1:0-5000 | contig 18967 bp, 3 predicted proteins | sample OrbCmetagenome_2_FD_92529 | JGI IMG/M metagenome (GOLD analysis project Ga0126338, IMG submission 92529) | Coral microbial communities from Petempiche,Puerto Morelos, Mexico - Orbicella C C metagenome | ecosystem: Host-associated > Invertebrates > Cnidaria > Coral | place... | reverse complement strand
GGCGCCAGATAACATTCCACCTAGAGTCATGAAAGGAGACACTGAGGTCACTGCAAATATCATGATTAACCTAATGGAGGATGCATGGGAGAAGGAGGAAGTGCCAACGAAATGGAAGACAGGCTATATTGTAAAGATTGCGAAGAAAGGGGATCTTACCAACTGCCGGAACTGGAGAGGAATCCAACTTCTATCTCTCCCAAGCAAGGCCTACACTAGGTTGATTCTGGAGAGGATAAGAAAAGCTTTGGACGCCAAATTGAGAGAGGAACAAGCAGGGTTCAGGCACAGAACCCTATCTTGCACAGACCAGATAGCAACTCTCCGCATCATCATTGAACAGTCGCTAGAATGGCAGTCACCGCTGTATATCAGTTCTGGTGACTTTAAAAAGGCATTTGACATGGTGGACAGAACAATGATCTGGAAAATCTTGAGGTACTATGGCATTCCCCAGAAGATCGTAAACATCATGCTGAGCTTCTATGAAGATAACAGCTGTAGAGTCATCCACAACACTGATTTGTCTGCAGCCTTCACTGTCAACACAGGAGTGAGACAAGGATGTATCTTGTCCCCACTTATCTTCTCACTAGTTATTCACTGGATGCTGAAAACAACAATGGAACAGCAGAGAGGCATTCACTGGACCCTCATGCAGGGGCTAGAGGACCTGGACTTCGTTGATGATGTTAGCCTACTCTCACACACAGTTGGGCATATGCAAGTTAAGACCGAGAGCCTGTGCAATATTGCCCGGGCAGCAGGTCTAGAGATCCATGTCACCAAGACCAAGAACATGCGAATAAATGCCAGGAAGCACCCCTCAGTGTTGATGGCCAGGCCATCGAAGAAGTTGATCGCTTCACCTACTTGGGCAGCATTGTGAGCAAGACAGGAGGAACAGACGAGGACGTTAAGGTTAGGATCAACAAAGCGCGTCAAGCTTTTGCCACCCCGAGACCAGTACGGAGGAGTAAAAACTTCAGCTGCCGCACGAAACTGAGACTGTTCAACAGCAATGTCAAATCAGTTCTTTTGTACGGGGCGGAAACCTGGAGGCGCACAAGGAAATTAGACCACAAACTGCAGGTCTTCATCAACACCTGTCTCCGTCAGATTCCACGCATGAGATGGCCAGAGCGCATTTCTAACCAAGAACTCTGGCAAAGAACTGGGCAGGAGCCCATCCCTGACACCATCCAGAGTAGAAAGTGAAGATGTATTGGACATACCATACCCACCAAGCCTTGGACTGGAACCCACAGGGGAAATGGAGGAGAGAAAGACCGTGTTTTACCGGGAAAAGATCTCTACAAGCTGAATTGAAGACCATCAGCATGACCTGGGAGGAGACGAAGAGGGCAGCTAAAGACCGAGAAAGATGGAAGCTAGTAGTCAGGGCCCTATGCTCCAGAGGGAACGACGAGGAATAAGAAGAAGACTTTGGTGGGAAGAAAACCATTCTTGACACAATCACATATAACAGAGCCTTAGCTGTGGTTGGCGTTATAGGCAGACAACTTAAAAAACTTGAATTGTGACAGTCTTTTTTGGCCTGATGTTGAAATTATGTACGAATCTCCAGGGTTCAGTCCAAAAAAGTGTGGTGTTACGCATTCTCCAAGGTCACGTCTCTTTCTCCAAAATGAAATGAATTGGGTTTATAAAAGCCCACGAGGACAGGTGGTGAGCAAGGACGATATCAAATGTTCGCGATAACAAAAGGATTTCATAGAGGTGATGGGTAACTTTTAACTTAATTTATTCGTAATTTTAATGGGAGTGTCCGCGATAAGTCGGCCTCCGGGCTGACTAGAAGTTTTTTTAGACACTTTCATAAAGTTTATTTATTGATTGATTGATTAGAACAATTGATAAAGGAAAGACAACAATTGACCGGTACAGCTATCGTCGCTCAATTTTCAAAGTTCCAATAGATCTTTGATACGGCTGGGCCCAATCTGAACTTCAATCATTGCAGAGCAGTGACCGAAATGAAGAACGCCGTACAAAAAAAAAGAGAAAGAAGCCGAACTAGGCTATCTAAAAGGCAGATGTTGAGAGAGAGAAAGAGAGAGAGAGGAACACTCTCGTCAAGAAGAAGAGCAATACTCTTGTAAGCTCAACGGCGGTGCCAGAGCCATCTACCACTACCACAATTCAAGGAGGTGTCCTATCAGCCTCAAAGTGCTTTGAAAGTCAGGTTCTAGGATAAGCAACAATACCACTTGAAAACTTTAGAACTGAGCTAACAAACCAATCGGGATGTTCCATTTCGGCTCAAGAGCAGCAGTAAGTGGGGATTGTTTTCTGACAGCTAGGGCACGTCGGTGGCTCACCACTGGTTCGGTTCTTAGTAAAACCCGTTTAGTTATGTGACAAGTGTCCGCGGTAAGTATATGTTATCTCATGGGCCCGAGGGCAATTAATTAATTTCACGCGTATTTTCAAAGTTTTCAAAAAAACTGGAAAACTTTGAAAATACAAGTGAAACTAATCCTTGCGATTACTTGTTTATCACATAAAGGGCAAAATTCTGTACAAAGGACAAATTTCAGGGTCTTGCCGTCGCGTAAACAGGTTTGCCGGTTGTCATTAAAGAACAGGCCAGCAGTAGAACGGGGAAAGCCTGCTATAATAGTAAGAAAAACACAGCAAGTTCAATTCACTCAAAGCAATTTCGTTACAAACAAAACTTTAAGCCAGCCAATTTTATTCACCTGTTTTGCGAAGCTTGTAACGGCGTCAAACTACTTCATTGATCGATGAAAGACATAAACAGGTGTCCAAACGAGCTCTGATAACTTGTTGAATCCAAAACTCTCCTTTCCTCCGCGAAAACATAACGTACCAACAAAATGTACGCTGTTTTTTACGCCGATAAGGTGACCTGTGATACTAATAAGGCGCCCCGAAGCAAAACGAAGAAATTAACTTTCAGTTTGGCGGCCATGAAGTTCTGTGACTCTATGCTTCGTTCGACACCAGCCGTCCCCACTCAAACTCTTTTCAGGCTGCGAATCAATTCATTTTTCGATGGAAAAATCCTTTGGCTTTTCCACCAAAAGACTGCGCATGTCGATTTTCTTTCACTTTAGGATGAAATAACCACGTGTAGATCAAACTCAGAAGCAATGCGTTTCTGAAATTCCTTTTCAAAATCCGTTTGGATCAGTTGTTTGAAGCGGGAAACCAACTTAATGTAGGCGTGCTCAGCCAACCAGCATCAAGTAATCCTGCCCTTGGGATTACCAAAAGTGCCCTCGTGATTAAGAAAAAATGCCCTCTGTCTCAGCCAATTAGCATTCAGTAATTTTGCCCCGTATGTGATGAATCAACTAACCGACCGTAACAGGGCAGTGCATTAAACTCACATCACTTAAAAACAATAGCCCTTACCTTCCTTGGGTAAAACTATCGCAGAAAGCTCCTTGACCTGAAGAGGATGTGAAGAGATTCTTAACGTGCCGTATGATTCTAACTCCAGTTTCATTCCACTGGTTGTTTTATCAATCTGTGATCTGCGAGTAGTTATGTTTGGTCCGACGAGTGTAAAATGCTGGACACTCTTGAACTTGCAGTCATTCAGAAATGTCCTCACGAAGTTTTGCTGAGGAACAATCGATAACTTGATCACATCACCCTACAAAAAAAGGACAAAAACAATCAACATCACCGATTCAAGTCGAAGCCAGGTGATTCATATTTTGATTATTAGGAGGCATGATAACATAAAAGTCTTGCAGATCACAGATTGATAAAACAACCAGTGGAATGAAACTGGATTTAGAATCATAGGCGATTCATACTTTGACTATGAGGAGGCATGGCATGAGAAAATTTAAGTACCATTTCTTATGTCTGACATAATCAGCTCCAGCCAACAAGGAAATACTATCAAGACGGAAACAATCCAGGAACAGAATTTTCACAGTTGACTACATAAACAGGGCCCTGGCATTTGAGTTTTCCGTGACAGAAACGTGAATCACCCTTTGTCCGTAAAAACGACGCCGACAGGGGTTCTGAAACCTACGTCACCCCTGCATTTGCCTTTTTTAGCTCATGCAGTAGGCAAATTCGTTTCCATTGCTGTTTCAAAAATCTCCTTCAAAATCGGAATTAATTTTTCGAGAAAAAATGTTTCATAATTCTTGCGGAACAGAGATCGGAACCAATAAAACTTGTCATGCGTGAAAATTTGTTACCGAATTACATCTGCAAGAATACAGTGACTGACGCAATTTCTACAAACCTTGTTTTCATTTGTCAGAAGCATAAAGTAAGGTTTCCCAAATCCCGGATGTGCGCGGGACAGTTCAACTTTCCATCCAGCGAATTTCTTTTGAATCCTGATCAAATTTTCATGGTTCCTCACGGGTATATGAGCTGCAACAGAACCCCCACGATCTATCTCCAGCCAACCAGGTGCTTCCGAACAACTTTTTACGAAAACCTGTAGTGTCGTCATGTTGCTGGGTTAACCATGAATCAGGTCTGCAAGGCAAATAAACGGCAAGCAATGCATGCAGAAGCGATGACATTTAACTGCCATTTCCAAAATTCTGTCTAGAAAACTGGAAAATAAACAAACTAACGGATGCTTAAACGTAAGACATGGGTCCCACTGTGGACTTTTTTGTCGCGCATTTACACCCAGAGGGTTAGTGGGGTCGCACGTTTGCGACATAAAAGATATATGATACCGTTCTGATATTAATTATTATTATATAAACACCAGTGAAATACCAGGATTTTATTTTATAAGTACTGAGATTTATCCACAGAGATGACAGTTATGAAAAAATCGTTCTGTTTTTAGTCGCAGCCAATCAGCGACACGAACGATGAAATTTCACTAGTGAAATATCATCGTTCGCGGCGTCTAATTGGACGAACGATGTTTTTCACTAGTGAAAAGTGATCGTACGGCAAGCCACGTCATCCTTGGCGCGAAAACTGGCAAGCCGCCTTTTTATTTTCAAGATGTCGGAAAG
>Ga0126338_10000735_pt1 | contig 18977 bp, 10 predicted proteins | sample OrbCmetagenome_2_FD_92529 | JGI IMG/M metagenome (GOLD analysis project Ga0126338, IMG submission 92529) | Coral microbial communities from Petempiche,Puerto Morelos, Mexico - Orbicella C C metagenome | ecosystem: Host-associated > Invertebrates > Cnidaria > Coral | place: Petempiche,Puerto... | reverse complement strand
TTACACGAATAAAACTGAGCAGTATCTACGGACGTAAAGTTATTGGGCCTTGATGAAACATCAAGCGTTGCTTACAATTCAGGCGAAACTCAAACTGACCAAACTAGCAATTATTTTGTTTTATTTTTCAGTCGCGATAGACTGGCAAATTCCTCGCAAGAGTGTGGCAAGAGGAGCCAGGAAACTATGAAGTCCTGAAGCTCTGCTATATCTTAATATATCCAGCCAGTTTTTCGCTGTGTAATGGCAAAGCTGTTAATCTTCGACATATGTGAAATTTAAAGTGGAGTAATGTACAGCTCATGTAAAAGAAGCGTCCGTCGGAACACAACTTGGTCAGCGATATATATAAGCTTACAGCGGAACATACCTAAATTCGACACTGTGTTACTTCACTCAGACAGGAGCAGCTTACGACAAAAATACTTAAGCAAAATTCCAACAGACGTAAACGCGTTGAGTTGTGGGCAAAAACATGAAAAATTTTGGGATTTTCGCACGCCATTTCCCCCGCGCGACATCCGCAAAAATCCTCGCAGCATGTACGCGCGTGTGCCGCAGGCGATGGCGCAATTTGTTCTAACAATAGAAAAGTTGTCCCACATCATAGGGACAGCCCCAATACTAGAAATGGCGCGCACTTACGGTCTCCGTCCCCGATTATGGCTCCTGATAATACGCAAAACCACCGCTCGTGCGCTCAGGTTAGTAAGAAAATAATTTTCGCTTCTGTTTCTTCCCTTCGATTTTTCAAACGCCTTAGCTACGAGATATACCGCTTCGAACGGCGAAAGCGCCAAGGAAGTAATATTTAGAGAATGTCAAACGTCTTCCTGGGCCAATGCAAGCAACTCGAAGCAGGAACCTTCTTCGCTTAGCAACGCATCAGCCCAATTCTCATCGAATGTTTTTGAAACGTTTTCCACCGACGTTTTCCTCTGCGGTGCTTTCTTCGCACTTGCAAATGGACACGAACTTTTGCATTTCTTCAACGAAATATTTAAGCTTAAATCAACAATCTACAAACGGAGAACACCCAGACCAGCTCGTCTACTATACCAAAAATCATTCATATGAGGCAATCTGTCACCCAATTAACTTTTAATGCAAGTTTGCTTCTCGTGACAATCCGTCGACAGCTATCAACATAGACAGAATTTTATAACACTTTGATTAGCGTTCATGCAAAGCGTCTTCTACAACCCACAAATATGAAATCATGAACCTAAAAAACAATGACTTAACTATCTCTGGGGAAAATATCAAAGGATTTGGCGCACTATAGCTAGCGGTCAGCTTTTTGACCTGTTACATTGGGGTTATTTTAGACTTTTCGTTCTAAAGCAAAACGTGTATCTAATTATTCCGGCCCAAATTGGTTCATGATGAACTGCAGATTAAAATGAAAACATATATTGACTGAGGAAGGACCACTGTATGCCGAGTCGTCGAGATAATTAGGAAAAACTACACGTTTCTTATTTAGTCACTTAATTAACAATAAAATGTGTACTTTGCTAAATCATTTTAACATGAAAACTCCGAAATTCCCAGAAGTCCATTATTTGAAGGGTCGCTGTGTGCTTCAATTAAAACTTTATAGAACCTAGTCATATCGTTTTGAACTAAGTGCACACCCAATAAAACAACAACAGAAAACATTTTGCTTCACATGGTTCACTCAATATCGTTTTAATAACAACTGACAAGAAATTTTATATAAATGGTATAAATGACAATCTTTATTTATCTTTATGTTTTGTTCAGACAATCAAATAACGACTATAAAAAAATAAAATTGTCGCCGTTAATTATGATTAAAACGGGAGAAAAGCAACCAAGCGTATGAAAATACAAGAGTTAAAATACAGGCATTGAAATAATATCTACCCTTCAAAATTGCACTTACCGGTACCTCAGATTCGCGAAATCAAGATAAAACGATTGGCCTCTAATAATTGTCCGCTATCTTGTTAGGGCTCAATGATTTCGCCAGAAATGCACATTTGTTCTTATATAGTCATACAACAAGACCATTTGTCGCTGTATCATTTGACATGGAAATTAGTAAAGGAAAAAATAATCGAATATTCCAAGCTGTGCATTACTGGAAGCTTAGCTGAATCCTGCTATTAACACATCAGACAGGCCAAAAAGTGCCGCTTTCAATTAAGTAGAGAATTGGAAAGTACTAAAGGCTTTGAGTAGGAAAGTCGTCAAGACAAATAACAAAAACGACTTCTGTTTGTTGGAAATGGACTTTGGCCGCTAATATATGGTTTGAACTTTTGACCTCTTTAAATTGAGAAATTTAGCGGCTTTCGTAAACAGTCTGCAACTATAAATAAATAAAAGATATATTTTTTAAGATTGTACTCGCATTACGTGCTCGAACAGTTTCGTGAGCCGTTTAAAGATTTACTCGTGAGACATTTATTACAAATATTATTAATTGTTGTCAAAATCATGCGATTACCTATACAAATTACATTCGTGGCATATATAAGATTATAGTGTTCAAGCAACCAATTACTAATCTAAGAGCGGATGAACTCGAGAAGCGTTTGAGAAATAGAAAAAAATAAGCACGAACAACATGAATATATATATATATATTAAAGAGAAGGGGTTTCCTTCACTAACTTATATGTGCAAATTTCGAAATTCTATGGTGGCATCGTCACATACATACAGCTTTTCCATCTTATTCTTACGATCGATTTTTCTTTTTCTGTTACGTGATTTACATTCAAAATTATTTTATTACGCATGTCCATCCTGATTCATTTAGTCTCACTTCTTATTGAATAAACCTTTTCACCTTTATAGTTCAGGCAACCAAACAGAGGCGACATGGAATCTTGAATGTAAAGGTAGATTATGTTTAAAATTTTCGTAAACGGAATAGACTATGTTGTAAAAGGGTAAAACTAATGGTGGTGATGTTTGCAATAACAATTTAAAAGCGGTTTCACTCTGTATGGAAAAGAAGAGAAGGGAATTTTATCCTTGTATTCGTATACATTTGAACCTTCCTTCTTTCCACCCAAAATGGCTGGTCTAGGAGGTTGCTGACGGGAGGGGGTCACTTACGGGAGCTTAGACCATATTAGGTCAAAATTTTGCCTCATATGGTTACTGCAGTGACTTACCCCAAGTTTTAAATCTTTTATTCCTGTGAAAAGTCAATTTCGAGAAAAAAATGTGGTACTTCCCATTGACAAATTTCCATCCCTTGTACTTACCAGGAATATAGTGCGTTAATATTACAACGCCTTACTATCCAATATCTGCGCTAATTATATAGCTATGCGACCACCTCTCGTACGCGACCGCAACCATTTTTATAGCTAAAAGTCTGAGATTTTCTTTTGTTTTTAACATCCTGTTAGCGACCATTTGACAGATAAGTATATGTAATAGGACTATACATGCTGTCCAATTTGGAACTAATTGGATGAGAAAAATGCCAAGGACTGCCAAATTGGACGAGGCCTACGGCCTCGTCCAATTTAATTATATACCTTTCAAAACAGATCAACATGGCGAACTTGCGGTCTCGTAGTATGCTGTAACTCTTTCCGTCGTTCTTTAGATGGTATTCATCTCCGTTTTGCTTTCTTATCTCAGCATAAAATCGGCAAAGAACGTCGTCAAGCTAGTCTTCGGGAATCTCTTCAAGCTTTCTCACCTCCCTTCCCTCAGCACGCCACAGGTCAAACACTTTAACCCAGGTTTTTGTGCTCCTTTGCGTGTTCATGTACTGATTATTCTCCCTCATCCTGAGTAAATCAGTAGCATCTATCTCTGGAAACCTAGCTGAAGACTCCATTTGAAAGTTTGAGACGTCAAAAAGGTGGAGAGAAAAGTCGGGAAAAATTCCGCGATTATCAAAACATAATAAAACTTAGCGAGCGGCAATCGCTCGCAGACGTTTGATGGCAGTGATAATAGCTGCAACCTAATTGGCCAACGCTCGGTTCTTTTATTTATCTTGACATTTGATTGCTTGATGGAAAGTATCCAGATTTTTCTCAAATTAGACAGTTTGTTCAAAGCTAAACTAAACGTTCGAGCAAAAACTATACAATTTATTTTAAATTTGGACAGTTCGCAAAAATTAATGAACAATACATTTGCTGGCAATATTGGATTTTGATGCAAGAGATTCCAAATACAGTGAATTGAATGGGAAACTGCTGGTATTTTGGAAAACTGGTCACAGAAGAGACGTGGTCGCTTACGAGAGGTGGTCGCAGCCGGAGTTTCGACTGCATTTAGAACAGTATTCTCAATGTTTACCAAATTAGCGTTATCGTAATTTTAGGGTCTGTACATCTAATATATCTATCCGCTCTAAGGTGTTCCGAAACTAATTATTTGCGCGTTGGTCACTTTTTCCCATCGCTGGTCTCTTTCGTGCTGCTTCGTCTGTGTAGGCTGGGAGCTAGGAGGCGGGGAGAGGGAATAAAGGAACGCTTGAGCGTGTAATTGAGCAGTTTATTTTTACACATTGTCTCTGCAGACCGCAGGAAGGCTATGGAATCAGTGTAAGCATCCACTCGAGCATCATTAACGAGATATTTTGCAGCCTGAAGGATATTGACAAAAGCACGATCGAGCCTCTTTGACTACAACTAGAAGATGTCGCATCTCTGCCGTAAATTAACCATAAAATATGGATGTCCAATATCAAAGATGTAGCTACGGTAATGGTGCCACTGTTATTTATCAAGGTATGGGCTTGGCGTACGGACGTACGGACGTACGAACGTGCGGACAGTCAGTGTATTTTTTAGATCGATTGGCTACAAAATTTTCTAAGGTGTGGAGCTCCACTTCCGCGCCTTCGGCTGTAATGTAGAATTTATTGTTGCTTATGATTCAAATCTAAAATCTTTTATCGCATTTCTCTCCAGCCAGAAAACCCTCTGGATCCCTAAAAAGGACATATTTTGCTAAGGGCTTCGCTGAGCGTTCGGGAACTAAAAGTACAGAAGACGTCGCTGAGACAGCGACGCTTTGGGGTTTTCCCCTTCCAATCACACCAAAAACCTGACATAATATAGCGCACAGCTTTCTTTGCACAGAAGTAAAACGTTTTTTGACGGTTTAGATTACCCTAAGAGCATCAGAAATAATACCCTAAAGCCAAGCAAACCTGAAGTTTCCCGTCCAGGGACAGAGCAATATTATACAATCCCTTCAAGGAAGCTTTGCCAAAAACACCACCCCGAGAAAACAAAAAGAACTTTAATAAACCTTCCAATAAGTTTAATACTATATATGTATTGCGCAGTCTAGGCACGAACAGGCCCAACTGAGTACACCAACGTTCATTTAAATCTGCGCATTTCCAAATTAAGTGCCCTTCCTTTCTACGGTGAAAGCATTTGCCCTGTGTGCGAGGGTGGCGCCTCCCGCCATCAAAAATCCTGAGAGCTCGAAGAAAACGGCCCTAATGAAGCGGAGTTCGCGCGCGAGAACTTCCCGGACTAAGTATAAGGGCCTTAAAACGACGCCGGAATAAAACTGGATTTTAAGAGCTTATGGATTTGGACAGCAAACTGTTCCTCTATTTTGAATACTTGAGTACACTCTTTCTTGTTCTTTTTTTTATAAGAATATATTTTATAAGAATAGCGAAAGAAATAAGAAAAATAAGAATATTCAGTCTTGGCCGCAAAAACAATATTCTTATAAAAAAAAAAAAGAGCACTGTTAAATAATAACATTTGCTCGTCTCGCTTCTCTAACTACGCTTTAGGAGCCTGCTTTTCTTGCTTGAGGATGCCTCAAATCTCTTGCACTCCGGATGTTGATGGTTGGTGTCCCGGGATACATCCTCCAATTGCTCTATGGCAGCGAGTAGGGCATATGGGACAACCAAAGAACCGACAAGACTCGCCAGCAGTTGACGGATCATATCGAGAACTGAGTAAGCCGTATTCTTTGTGACAACTGATTGCAAAGTCTCAATCTTCTTTCGCAAGGCTGAAAAATCCTGAAAAATAAAGAAAATTGAAACGAAGCCATAAATTAAGCTTACAATTAAGTAGTGTCTGAAAAAGCTCAAAACAAACAACAAAGGCAAAACAAATGATCAATGATCATAAACTACTCAGTATGACGACTCATTACAGGAACTAAATTCCACACCGGATCTCTTGAAATAAATCTAGAGAGGCACCTTGTAAACTAACAGGAGCAGGAAACTTGTCAAAGACAAAACCACAATAACAATAAATGCAAAGGTAGCAATACATCGAAGAGACTTACGGAAACAAAAAAGCTAGACGGGATAAGTTATAAGTTAAGCTACCAACAGCTGGATTCACGCGTTCAACATCCCTACGAAGGCCGAAACACACATACAGAAAAAAAAAAACGCAATACGGCGGGAGAACCCGCCGGAATGATTCTACTGTCCGTATAACGACAAATTTGTTGAGGGCGCCAAACTCGTTCTCACAACTTAAAGATCCGGCGAGAGAGGTACAAAATAGTAAAATACAAATTGCGCGCAAGCTAAATGACAGGACAGAATGGCTTAATCGGGTGAGACTAACTCACAAAAAGACGAAAGCAACTCACAGCGAGACAAAACCCGTAATCTACGAAAGCAGTATGACTCAAAAAAATAGAGTAGGCACGAACGGCCTCCTCAGAACTATATCTTTCTAGTTACGACATGAATTGTTTTGTGTAAATCAAACTTACAACTCGCTTACGACTATTGTGTACAACAAAAACGTGTCTTAGCATTTTAAAACATGTTTTAACACGCTGAGAAAATTGTAGCCGAACTGGCGATAGAAAATGATGTATTTGAGACAAATTTCTACTGAGTAGGGGCCGGGACGAAGTAGGTGAAGTTTTCTTGCGTCAAAATGGCGGACGAAATTATTATTTTACGATTCACATGAAGTCGTCTCGAGAAGTACTGTATGGATTAAAGCGAAAAACATCCCTTAAAAAGTTTTTTTTTTTAAAGCGCAGGACAGCTTAAATATTTGTTTACCGTTTTTTTAGAACTTTCGCTTCGAAAATCCCGGTGAAAACATTAGAGTATTAATTTTGTAAGTGAAAATGACGTGTGCATGTAAATGGTCCTAAGTCATGTTGTAGGCCTGTCCTTTACCGTGTAAATCGACCCTAAGAAAGATTGCGCTGCTGAGTGACAAGATATGTTACTTTCTATTATTATATGGCTAGTGTGTGTAGCTGATATAACGAGCGCCATCATTGGCTGGGTGTAAGGCATTTATATCCCGTAATGCTCATTGGCCGATTAGAGGCCTACAAGGCCATAACAAAAAGCCATAAAATAGATAACTTATTAACCTCAACTTGCTAATCTCCCAATTGTCGTTAAGACCTTACATTGCTTACAGCGTCCCTATCTTTTAACGCAGGCGATGGCAAAATCGAACGAACCGAGCGTGGGTACGAAAGCAAGATGGAGTGCATGGGGGCACTGAAGCGAGCAAAGGGACCCCAACGAAGAATAGAGAGCCTGTGGACATATTTGGATCGGAAAAAAAGTAGACTTATTATGCTCCTCCCCCTGTTAACACCTTCTTGCTAACAGCTTCGCCCCTTGACCAATTACTTAAATCGGAACAATAAAATTTGAGCGGTAAATTGCTTGTCTAATTGATTGCAAACAGCAACATGTGCGCGTGTTCGGTACTGAGGATGTCGTCGCAGACGACGACTTCTTGAACTCCAAGAATACTTGTCAAAAGATAGAAAAAGCCGATATCAAGCAGTCCTTTCCATTTTGGCAGGATATTCGCTTGTTCCTTTGCTAATCGTTTGAGAAAATTTTCGCAAGACGTCTTCATATATCCAGGGGAAATTTATTTGTCGCGCCGAAACCCGAAGGTGTTACGTGGAGAAATTGGCGGACAATGAGCGTGACACAATTGAGCAGCGGAGAATATTTGTTCTTTGACATGTTTTGGAATTTTGCATCCATCATCCGCTGCACCGAAAACAAGCATGTATTTCGCTTCTCCTGTCGGCAACTACTTATAGCGTCAACAATACTTGCCACTTTCAAGTAAGTTTGTTAATGGAAAGTAGCCAAAAACTTTTGTGTAAACTTGAGAAATCGCTTGTTCGTGTGAAAGGTCTTTGGCATTTTTACCGAGAGCCCAAATGTCAATATTCTACTGTAATAGACGTATATATGCCATAGTATTAAAGTGCCACTAACCCCAAAAATTGATTTTCACTAATATATTCCTGATCTCCCCTGGGAAAAAAACATTGTACCATTCGCCCGTGGAAATAAAGGTCCGGAAAATTCACACCGAAATTTGTGGTCGAATGGAAAGCGCCCCCTGTCTCAAGTCGATTATGCTTCATATAGGGCGGTGATATTGGATGTCACCGTTTCAGGCCTACAAACAATTTCATGATACTTGGCGATTGGCAATTTTTTTTTTACGGAGATTAGTTGGAATCACATGATTTCCATCTTGATATATTTATTTGAGCGTTTCTTTTCAAGGTTGGTTGCATCTCCGTTACTCTCAGGATTGTCTTAACTCACCTCACACGCGCGCCACTTTCACCATGGATCATTGCCCCTTGTTTCAGTAATGTATGTATAGGCTGCTGTGGATCTAAGCTATCTAAAGAGCTGCTGCATGCATCAAGCGTGGGAGCAGACAATGACCTTTTTAACATAACCACACTGGGTTTGTCATGAATAGAATAAAAAGCATCAGTTAGATTGCAAGATACTGATCTTGTCAAGCGTTGGGTATGTTTTCCTACTATGTGCAGCTCTGACGACTTAAATGTGTCCTTTTGCCTGATAAATTGAGCGGCACCGACTGCTGACTGTATTGCGTGAGATTTTTTTGTCCCTAACAGCTCGCGAAAAGCATTCCTAAAACGGTGGTCTCTATAACAGTAAAGCAGTGGATTAAATGAAGAGTTCAACTGCGTAGCCAGTTGTGTAAACCGGATAGCAGCATTTGTGCGAAGGAGTGACACTACATTTCCTAATATAGCAAAAACAAATAATGGGATAAACAAGGATATTATCGCAGCGGTTAGCAAACCAGTTGTCTTGGCAACTTTAGACTCCAGTTTTGCTTTTATTAGAACGTCGATTTGATAGGTTTCGTTTAGTTTACAATTGCTTATTCCAAGGTAAACCTTTCGATAAAAGAAGGCAACAAGAAATAAACAAACAGTTTCTACAGCAGCCCACCCGGTTAAAACGTTTCGCAATATTGTAGGATCCCCAGAGACAGCTGCCATAGCAAAGTATGCAGCCGCTGGGAAGAACGCACAGAGCCAGGTACCTATCGCAATCTTTTTCAGGCGGCCATTTGTGATGATACGCTTGTAGTCCTTCCATTTTTGTACCGCCACGTACCTCTCCCAAGAAATGATAGTCAAGTGATGCAAAGTAGCTGTGAAGAGTAATGGGGTGAAGAAGATATTCACTCCATATAACATACAGGAATGCTCAAACGAAACTTGACTTAATGTGAAGAAATCAATAGTGGCAGTTGCCGGCATAACTATAATCCCAACTAGAAGATCTGTAACAGCCAGGCTTGACAGCATCAAGTTTGAGGGTTTTTGTAGCTCTCTTCTTTGCTTGATCGCTAGGATTATGAATGCGTTTAAAACAATGGTCGGGAATGAAGCCATGATTGTCGTGAGACCTGTAATCAAGTGAAAAGCTGAGCCTTTGACTTCCCATGATACTTGCGGTGCGTACCGGCAATGAAACGCTGAGCTGGATGAAACAATGCTTATTTCGTTGTTGTTCATATCCATGGTGAAATTTCATAAAGAGAAGAATGTCTCTAGTTTGAATGCAGGACCGCTAAATAACCAACCACCCTTGTCAATCACACGTGGTCTTCAGCATCAGCTCTTACGACTGTCTGCAATGGTATCAATGAGTCCAGTTAATTCTGTGATATTTAAACAGGAATAAATATCTTTAAAATAAACTCATATTTCTTGACTCCTCTTCAATCCCACTAGCCTGTCTTTCCCACTGGAAAACAAACCAAATTTCAAAGGGACTGATGACCAATTTTCGATGAAGGGACCCAAGAGAAAAGTAAACACAAGTACTACACATGCTGCATTTTGTAACACCGATTTTCTTGGGAGCCGAATAGAAAATAGTCAATATGTCTGATGAGTATAGGATATTTAATTGCAATTGAAAGCAGCGTAAAGTTTTGTTTCGCGTAGCGTGGACTGTTTGCCTAAAGCTTTTGATCGTTCAGTTTCTTTTAATAAAGGTATAGTAAGCGTTGGTTCACGCCTAGTGCCTCCCAGGCCCTCGCGGTCAATTGATTTCGATGACGTATCCCAGACGAACAGCCCGGAGTCATTCTCGTCCCGAGGCCGCACCCCTTTTGGTCAGCACCAAGAATCGCGACCTCTGGCCGGGTCCAATTTTCTGAACACGCGCAGAGAATTCGTTTTGTACTCTCAGCCAATCAGATTTGTCAAACTTGACTCTGAGCATGCGTAGAGTGACGGGAAGTCCATGAATTGCGGACTTCCGGTGTTGAACCTTCCCAGAGGTTGCGATTCTTGATGCTAACCAAAAGGAACGCGGCCTCTGGGGACGAAAATGGGCCCGGAGTAGGCTAGAAAATAACAGAACGCGAATGTGTTTAGATCAGCAGTAAAATGCTTGTTGTTCATGTTGATTATGCTGAGGGATTTCAATTCATGGTCTTTCGTAAATATTTACGTACAGTAGAAAACCGAAGGGGCTCATTTACTCGATTGACTTTGCTACCCGGACACCTTCAATCACTCTCACCAAACAACTCAGTCGGAGAAGATGCTGATTGCTGCAACTCCTAGGAAACTGTATCTTCACTCTTTCAGCACGTTTTAATTTCTACAGTTTGGTACAGAAGAGGCACTTCCTTAGAACATACGTTTAAAACTTTTATGATGCTCGTCACACATTTTTTTTTCTTTATTTGACATGCATGAAGCCTAAGCGACGAATTGTATCAAGATTCGAATGCTAGCAGGTTGTGATTTATTAACTCTGTTCAACTTCGGAGTGTTTTAGTTCCGACTATTTAATGTTAACTCGACAACTGGAGAGATATTTCGCTTCGTTACAAATTTGTCATAACAAATTTTTAAATCTCTGTATAATAAAGAGAATTGTAGAAAAGATTGTATAGTCTCTGTTTGGTAAATAAGCCTGTGATTATTCGTTATGTGGTTCGTACAGAAATGTAGGTATTTAAATTGCATACAAGTTTAAGTTTAATTTCGCAAGGTAATTACGTAGCATAAAAATTGTCGGTTACAAGACAGCACTGTCAGCGAATTCTTGCTTACACAGCAGTCAAACCATAGTTAATTAATTAACTTACAAAATACCCTTGAACCGAAATTTAACAAAGTTTGTAATATTTTCTGTACTTTGATCGAGCGCGACGGTTACGTTTAAAAGAACCCTTCAAAGGTATAAGTATTTTTAGTGTAATCAGTATTTGCCTGTGGTTTGAAAGCGCGGATGCTTCTGACAAGATTATGTCCGTTTGGATCCAAATGAGCCGTTGAACTTGACCAGTTAACATTTAATCAAAAGCGAGGAGGTTAAATTGCTTTTCTCTAGCGGTCACTCCACAGGCAAACCACTCTATGTGTTGAAACGAACAAAATCTATGAGAGTTCTGAATAAAGCTCTGAAAATTGCATATCTAAATTACATGTAGGTCTGAATATCCCAATAAAGTTAAATGAAACTTTAATAGACTCATGTGTGGTGTTGTTTCGCTTTCCTGGGCCGTCTGAAGCGTCTTTTTACGAAATTACTTTTGTCTTACCGGTCTCCGGCCAGAAAATGACATGTATTGTGATTCAATTCTACCCTGATTACAATTTATTTACTTTTTTTTTGCTGGTGTATGGAAATAGATCATAATGGATACGAAAGAAAGGAAAATACTTAATTGTACCAAGGGTAATATTGAACCACGAATTGTGTATTCGGGGCATGAGAAAAAAGACCTGTTGTTATGTAGTCACACAACTAGAGAGGTATACCGCCTTATTATATTGAGGTAAAAGGCTCGAAAACTCCAAGTAGTCGATTATTTAAGTCGTCGAGATGAATATATAGGAAACACTAATTGTTTGTGAAAAGGGATTGTAGCGGCTGCCATAGCTAACATAACAGAGTTTTTAATTTGGGAAAGTAAATTTAGAAATTCTGGTAGCAGTCGACATCTATGAACGTTCACAGTCACAATTAGTCACTTTTTGAAATTCTGGTGGCAGTCGACATCTATAAATATAGTATTTCTAAGTGTCACGTATTCTTAATAATTTACTCATTCGTTCCATGTTACATAAAATTCAGTTGAAGTTAGCATATGAATCAATAATGGAAAGATGAACATAGCTGGTTTGGGTGGCCGTATAAACGGGATAAAACTATAAAGAATTGTATAGGTTGGGATTTCAGACTATATGGTCGTAATAACGAGGTGACTGTATTGACGAGGTGTCCGTAAGGCGGGATTCCACTGCAGATATTATGTTGCCATGTCTCTATTCAGTAAATTAATTAGATCCCAAAAGACGTCAAAATCTGGTAAGAATATCAATGACCCACTCGGCTATCGCCTCGTGTGCCACATTTTTGTTCTTTCCACCAAAGTTATATATTCTTAGATACTTTAGTTTAATATTTATAACAAATTTTTCATACATTTTTACTTCGTTATTTTGGTTTCTTGGCGCACCTGTAAACTAGCTCAGCGTGCGTCCTATAGACTGCTTGCCCGGCAAGTCTATGGCTGTATGGGACGCACCGTTACCATAGCAAAGTGTGTTGTCCAAGAAAAATAAACTATATGTCTATATGTCTATGTCTATTTGTATTTGAAAAGACTCCGGCCCGCATTAGCCTCAACTGCAAGCTAGTACCAAAACAGAACCGAGAATACAAACATGGTGCAGTATTGCTTTTACCTTCGATTCTGTAAGTTAAAGTGCATTGATTGCGCCAAAGAATCGTTCACTTTCCTGAACGGAATTGTCGATTCAGCCAGAAATTCATATTCTGCGCAAAAAATCCGAGAGAACTAAAACGTTTTCTTATTTAGTCACTTAACAATAAGATGTGTACTTTCCTGAATCAGTTTATCACAAAAACTTCGGAATTACAAGAAGTCCATTATTTGAAGGGTAGCTGTGTCCTTCAATTAAAACTTTACAGTCACAACGTTTTGAACTAAGTACACACGCAATAAAACAACAACAGCAAAAATTTGATTCACATCGTTCAGTCAATATCGTTTTAATAAAGTCAGAGTGCAACTTTAAACGGTAAATTAGAATTGTCATATTTTCTTGCGCAGGCAATCAAATAACGACTGATGAAAATGGAAATTGTTGGCGTTAAGCATGATTTAAACCTAAGAAACGCAACCAAGTGTATGAGAATAGAAGAGCGAAAATAAAAAGGGAACTGATCCCGAAATTTAATTGCAAGGAAAGTAAAGCCTTCAAGCATTAAAATATGTGCTATTCAAAATTTGTACATACCTAAGTTTCGCGAAAGCAGGATACAACGGTTGGCCTCATCAAATAATTGTCCGCTATCTTCTTGGAGGTTAATGGTATCGCCAGAAATTCACGTCTGTTCTTATGTAATCATGCAACAAAACCATTTGTCGCTGTATCACTTGACACGGAAATTAGTGACAGTAAAACTACGGGATATTCCAAGCAATCCATTATTTGAAGGTACGCTGAATCCTTCCATTACGACATCGGACAGGTCGAAAAGCGCCGCTTCGAATTAAGTGCACGGTTGGAACGTACCAAAGGCTTTGAATGTGACAGTCGAGATGAATTACACAAACGGCTGCTGTTTGTTGGAAATGGACTTTGGCCGCTTAAATATGGTTTGAACTTTTGGCTTGTATAAATTAAGAAAAATTAGCGGCTTTCGTAAACAGTTTACAACTATAAATAGATGCAGCATTTTTTCTACAAATTGCAGTCGCATTAATTATTGGCTCGTGTAATTTTGTGAGCCTTTTGAAATTCAATTTACTCGTGAGACATTTATTGTAAATTGTTGTCAAAACCATGCGATTACCGTTACATTAAATTACATTCACAGTCAAGCAACCAATGACTAATCTAAAAGCGGATTAACTCGAGAGGGGTTTGATAAAGAGGGAAAGATAAGCGCGAACAAGGTTTTTTTTTTTTTTTGAAAAGCTTCTTCATTTCTTCATTTGACATTAAAGGGAAGTAGGGTTTTCTTCACTGTCTTTTATGTACAAAGGTGGCATCGCCACATACAAACAACTTTTTCATCTTATTCTTGCGGTCTTCGTTGCATGAATTGCATTCAAAAGTATCTTATGACACCTGTCCATTACTCATTTAATTTCAAAGGCTATTGAATGGAACTTTTAATATTTATAGTTTAGACAACCAAACAGTGGGGATATGGAATCTCGAATGTAAAAGTGGATTATGTTTAAAATTTTCATAAACGGAATATATTGTAAAAGCGTAAAAATAATGGTGCTAATGTTTGCAGCAACAATTTAATAGCGATGTCACTTGCTATGGAAGAGAAGAGAAGGGAATTTATCCTGGTACATGTATTTTAGCACCATATTTTCAATGTTTACCAAACTGGTGTTATCGTAATTTTGGTGTCTGTATATCTAATATATCTAGCTACTCTAAGGTGGATCGAAACTATTTATTTGCGCGTTCGTTACTTTTCCCGACCGCTGGTCTCATTTATGCTGCTTTGTCCGTGTAGGCTGTGAGCTCGGAGGCGGGGAGAGGAAATACAGGAAGGCTTGAGCGTGTCATTGCGTAGTTTATTTTTCCACCTTGTCTTTGCACACTGCAGGGATGCCATCGAGCAAGCATCCACTCCAGCATTAGTAACGAGAGATTTTCCAGCCTTTAGGACATTGACAAAAGCACCATCGAGCCTTTTAGACTACAATTAAAAGATGTCGCATCTCTGCCGTCCAATAATCGCGGGTCTTGAAACGTGGACTAACAGGGACGTTAATTATTCCACCCCAGGCAAAATCTGCATAAAGCATCGCTAAAAACTTTCAAAAGTCGAACATGGTACTCCGGCAGCGATGGGAGACGACCTTCCTATGAATCAAGAAAATGCCGGGATTCGATGTCCTTTCTTATATCATCTGACACCTTAAGTAACCGAGGCGATTTAATAAAACCGGATTAGGCGCGATAAATCTCTTTGGCAAAGAGCCGGACTGCAGGAAATGCAGAGCAGTAGGATGAAATTTTGCCCGCTATTCGTTGAAGTGTCTTGATTGATACTGCCCAGTGGGATAAGATGTGCTCATGCATGCAATAATGAAAACTTTTCTTTCTTGTCCACCCGTAAAATGAAAACATATTGTTTGGAGTTTACCGAAAAACTAAGAAATCTTTCGATGCCGGAAGGATGACTCAGAAAGGTCCAGAACGTATCCCAGGGTGGTGGTTGTGGGTGGGGGGGGGGGAGCGGGGGGGGGCAGTACTCCCCGGCAATTTGTGGGAGGGTGTGCGTCCCGCTTCCCTATTTATGACCGACATGGAATTATGGTCTGATTCAAAGTTAGTTATCTTTTGGCTTCGCTCAGACTCCTTCCTTATGAAAGCATTTTAGGTGTTCGTGTCCCAGAGGTCCCAATCCACATGGATCGAAGAGATTGGAGACCGACCTTTACCAAGCAGATGATCTCAGCAGAAGACTTCCCACCGAGGAACTCGATGGCCAATGGATGAAAGGTCCCGCTTTCCTAAGGAAACACAGGGAAGAGTGGCCCGCAGAGAAACTGGACACCCCTATGGCGAATGACCCCGAGATAAAGAATGCAAAACACAAACAGGTCGGAGCTGTTGTCCAGAACCAAGATATTTTAAAGCCAAGTACCTTCTCAAGCCGGCAACGACTGTTCAGAATTGCCTACTGCATGCGTTTCCTGTCTAATGCAAAGAAAAAAGCAAGAAACCAGGTTTCCAGTAAAGAAGTACCCGAGGGACCACTTGTTCCAGAAGAGATGGAGCAAGCAGAGTGCTACTGGATAATGTCGGCACAGAGGGATCCGGAAGATTGGCAAAATCGCTTTAGCGATTTGGCACCATTTGTTTTAGAGGGCGTGGTGAGAGTAGGAGGAAGGCTAAGACATGCACCCCTTACCTATGAAAAGATCCACCCCATACTTCTGCCAACAAGCCATCTCATGTCCAAGCTGACCGTGCGAGAAGTACACACTCAAGCTGTTCATTGTGAACCTGAAAGAACCCTGTCAGAAAGTCGCCAAAAGTTCTGGATAACTCATGGGCGAAACCTTGCAAAGGGCGTGGTCAAAGATTGTACAATATGTAGGAAGCTTCGCCAACCAGCACACAGTACCCTGATAGCCGATTTGCCGCCCGAGAGGTTGAAATAATTTTCTCCTCCCTTCTCTGTGATTGGTATTGATCTTTTTGGCCCCTTCAAATTGAAAACTGGACGAAACAGAACTAAAAGAGCCTGGGGAGCACTATTCACCTGCGCAACTGTTCGCGCCATTCATCTGGAGATTGTAGAAGATCTGTCCACTCAATCATTCATGCATGCCCTGCGGCGTCACGCAGCACACCATGGATGGCCACACACTATGATCTCGGACAATGGCAAGTCAATTGTTGGAACTGAGAAGGAGTTGAAGAAGCTAGCACAAGAGGGAAGAAATCAAATTGAAGAGTTTTCTGTTCTCCACAGAATTCGCTGGATTTTTACCGCACCCCTCAGTCCACACCAAGGTGGAATTTATGACAGTCTTTTCAAGCAAACGAAGCGCGCCTTGAAAGCAATCGTCGTTTCTCAGTCTCTTTCCTGGAAAGAAATGTCTACAATTTTCGCAGAAGTTGAATACCTCATCAATAGTAGACCATTAGGATACCCTTTGTCTCCAAACCACATTATCCTTGGTCGAGCAACAACAACAGCACCCCAAGGCCCGTACCAAGAAACAAGAAACGTGATCTAGCTATGAACATGAACAAGAACAGCCCGTGATTTACGAAGAATGCGTGACTTTGAACAATGCAGGATTATCGAAATATGCGTGATTATTTTTCCATGTTTCTCTGTGGTCTTAAATAGTTTAGCGATTGCGGTTTCTAGTATATGGCAGCTCATGAATAGTTCGTTTTCCTACATTTGACAGCTCATGATGAATAGTTCGTTTTAGGACCAGAATTTTAGGTTTGGATTTCCGTTGCGATCAGCGTAAGTATTGAAAACATTCAATTGTATTTAAGCTTCATCGTATTAGTTCTTCCATGCCACAGAGATCCACTCAATCAGAATCTACTAAATCAACTACAATAAAAATTAAAGAAATCTCTGGTGGTTTGACACGTTTTTTACCTTCTGCACCACCGACAAACCATTTTCTCTTTCGAAATTTGCCCGCCATTTTGACACCAATCAATCCTTGTTTTCGCCCACTTCGTGCCTTGTAATTTAGTGACCCGAGTGATAGCAGAACCCTACCTTTGAATTTTTTCTCGTAAACCTGGGCCTGCTTTAATCCCCTTCCTAAGTTAACCCTGAAACTAAGATTGCCCTTTTTCCTTGTAGTTAGGACCTAAGGCAAGTGGGCCTATACATGGACAGAGAGCTCACAACATAAAATGAATTACTTTTAGTTAGGTAATCATGCCACGTTACAGATTAAGACTTGAAGTGCTATTGCTATCTTACTAGTTCGATTTACATATAAATAATTGATTCATTGTTAATTAGCTACTTATTAATTAATTAATTAATTAATTAATCGAGTTGTACATAGAATTTTTTTATTAATTTAATTTTTTAATGGTTCCTATCTTGAGGAAAAGAATCTTGGAGAATTGAGAATTTTATAATTTGCGTCACGAAAAGCTTTCAAAGTACAACATGTTCAATTGTATAAAATTACGCGAACGATTCGATGAAAAAATTCAGATCTGATGCCCCTTTAATTCAATGAAGCCATCAACTTTAAATCTTAGAGAAAACTATAAAAAGAAATGAACGGGTCGGAGCATAAGCTAGGCAAAACTGAAGAGCTATAATAATTCTTAAACTTGGCAAACGTCCTCATCCCGAAAAATGAATTAACAAAACGATAACAACTTGCCTCGGCACATATCCTGTCGTAATCAGACGAACCTTTGATTTGACAATATTTTCCCTTCAAAATATAATTTGCTGTTGCATGATGACTGAAACGGCACCCAAAAGTTGAATTTCTTAAAAATGGCAAATAACTATGACAGAAAATGAAAGTAAAACATTTAAAAATGTTTTTAGATGCAATGTTTATTGAGTCACTAACGTCGCTATCTGCGTCTCCAAGCTTCTCCAAAATCAAAAGTTCACCATTGTTGCATCATTAAAAAATATTAATCCACGAAACTGATTCTCATTTAATGTCACAAGCGATTGACTCAATATTTTATATCTACCTGTCATTTATGCCTCGTAAATTAAGATACCATCTTGTATCAGTTCACAGGTTAATTCTTTGGTGACTGTATCTCTGGCGGGTGAACAACTACAGCTCAGTTTTTAGCTGCTTCATTGCAGCTAGTAACGAGAAAACAAAGGTTAAGTCTACAGTTCTTCAAAGTTCCTCTTGCCAATTGGTGGGGGATCAAAAACTGTACACGAAGCTGGCAAACTACATTGGAGTAGGACTTCAGCTGACGCCTTGGCAAAGTTTTTGCACACAGCGTTTCCTAAGTACTTGTCTCGGTTCTCTTCAGTCGTCAGATCTACAATTTGGCAACTCTGAGGTAATTTATCCACTTCAAACTGGCAAATTCTCAAGCCCGTCAGACCTTTCTCCTTTCCCTTTTCCATGTAATATTTGGCCACGTCCAAGGAAGCTGATGTTGATATAAACTGGGAAGCATAC